>Ga0074195_1002413_pt1 | contig 21020 bp, 24 predicted proteins | sample EPASupsiteHSE623_FD_64525 | JGI IMG/M metagenome (GOLD analysis project Ga0074195, IMG submission 64525) | Bioremediated contaminated groundwater from EPA Superfund site, New Mexico - Sample HSE6-23 | ecosystem: Environmental > Aquatic > Deep subsurface > Groundwater > Contaminated ...
AAAATACGTGTAGTCTTGGAAACGTCGATATAGACAGGCATGGCACAGTCTACCATGGGTCAGAGGCTGATTTCTTCACTCATGATAAGCATTTGCGGTGCCATGGGTCGCGTGCCGCTCGTGATCCAGAGTGAGGGGCTCTGACACTCAATCCAGCAGGCTCACACACCTGTGTGATCAGCACTCCGACCGCAGCAAGTGCGTCGGGTGACACCCGCAATCATTACCGATGGTTCGTCTTTCAAAAAGTAATCAAGAAGTGGAACCCGACAACGATCAGGATCAACCCCGCGATCCAGCGGACGACAGCATCCGTCCCTCTTGCTGCAAGACTCACTCTGCCCAGCGAGACGCCAAGCATCACAGCTCCCAGGGGAATGGCGAATCCGACGGCGTACATTCCGAGGATCAGCGCGAATAGGAGCCCCAACGGTTCCGAGGAGGCCTGCTGAAGTCGATCGGTGACATACTGGAGCATAATCGATGGTCCCCAATCACTGGCAGCCGGACGCTCCGCCCTGCGATGGGCAGCATCCACCTGCTGGGCGACAGGAAGCCAGGTAGGCCTGGAGGAGCTTGGCTTCCGTCACTTCCCCAGAAACGACTCCCATGCCTCTGCCCTTGCTCGCCACAAGGATCGCAGGCAATTGGATCTGGGAGGATATGGCCGCGTGATTGGGCGATGACGTTCTCAGGGTGAAGAGGCCCACCTTGACGCTCTTCGAGTCCAGCGTCCATGCGGACACGGAAAGCGTTTCCGTGGCCCCAGGAGCTGATCCAGATTGGAGGCCGGGTCGGTGCTGACCAGAAGAGTCTTCTTCCCCCGGTCGGCCAGCGACACAGCGACCGCGCAAGAGAGCGAGGTCTTGCCCACGCCCCCCTTGCCGGTGAAGAACAGGAAACGAGGAAGGGCGTGGAAAAAGGGCTCCGTCGCCCCCCGACTCGCCTTCAACTGCGAGATTCGGGGCAGAGAGCAAGGTCCGTCTTTCATCGAGGACTCCTTTGGTCTCGACAGCACTCCGGCAGCCGTCCACCGGCTTTTTCGAGCCGTCGCCGGTCTTGACGCCTACCGCAGCAGCTTCCGAAGCTCCTCGGCTTTGATCTCGCCCTGGACCATGCCCACAATATTTTCGGCCTTGTCGAGGACATAGATGGCCGGAAGGGCCACCATCGGGCGTTTGTTCCGGTACACAGCCACCTCGGCGGGCTGTTTGTCCAGGAAGAGCCGCTTGATGGGAACCGTGGACTTGGAGCCAACCACGCTCTCCAGGGTCTTCCATCCGGCATCCACCGCTTTGCGGGTACAGGCGCACGCCACCTCCTTGTCCACGAAGACGATCCGAAGCGGGGAGGTCCGGCTCGCACCACCGGAGAGAGGACTGGCCGCTGGAGACGGCTGTGCGGATGCGGCGGGATCGGGGGCAGCCTCCGGTGAGGCAGAAGAGGACGGAGCCGTCACCTCCGCCTGGACACAGACGACCAGACCAAGGGTCAAGATCACAGCTACGGACAGGATGACCTTCGACATGAGACCTCCTTGGCGACTCACTTGGTGAGTGCCTGATAGGCGAAATAGAGACCGATGAGAACAATCACACCCCCGGCGCAACGCCGGAGAAGATCGGTCGCGCGGGTGAGGCGACGGGACTCGAGAACCCTCTTGGCGAACCCCATGGAGGTGCCCGCCGCCAGGATGAGAACACTGTGCCCCAAGGCATAGACGAACAGAAGGAGTCCCCCAAAGGCCACGGAAGCCCCCTGGGTGGCGATGTAAGTCAACAGAACGATCAGGATTGGCCCGGCACACGGGGTCGACACAAAGCCGAATAAAAGCCCCATCACGAAGGCGCCGGCGATCCCTTGCGTGCGGGGCTGCACCTTGATGGGCGTCGGGATGGTGAAATGGAGGAGCCCCATCAGATGGAGCCCCATCACGAGACAGACGATCGAGACCACCCAGCGCCAGACGCCCGATATCTCTCCGTACAACGACCCGGCCAGCGCGGCCCCGACCCCCAGGGCCACGAAGGTTATGGAGAGGCCCACCACGAAGACCATCGAGTATCCGAACGCTCTCAAGACGCCCGTTTCGGTCTCCTGACGCCCCGCGACGTAGCTCATCATCAAAGGGATGGTCGCGAGAACGCACGGATTCGTCGCGGTCAGAACCCCTCCAAGGAAAACGGCCACGACAGCGAGCCACGGATTGGTGTGGACGTACTGCTCGACGTTGGACAGAAGCTGCTGGACCATGCGTCACGGCCTCCTTGAAGACACGACCGGGTACAGGCCGACCGTCAAGCCGGCTCGACGAACCAGTGACGGGTGCGATTACAGAAGCGACAAACCGAAAGCATGACCGGAACCTCCACGAGCACTCCCACGACCGTCGCCAAGGCGGCTCCGGAACCAGGGCCGAACAGTGCGATGGCGGTCGCGACGGCCAGCTCGAAGAAGTTGGAGGCGCCGATGAGAGCTCCCGGCGAGGCCACGTTGTGCGGAGCCTTGAAGCGTTTCATCAGCCAGTAGGCCAGTCCGGCATTGAAGTACACCTGCACGAGGATCGGGATGGCGATGAGAACCACGTGAAGAGGGCGTCCCATCATGTTGTCCGCCTGGAAGGCGAAGATGATCACCAACGTCACCAGCAACGCCATGATCGTGACCGGCTGGAAGAAGGCCAGGTAACGGGTCTCGAACCACTGAACGCCCTTGGTCCGGATCAGGACCGTGCGGCTCAGACTCCCCAGAGCGAGCGGGATGACGACGAAAAGCAGCACGCTGTACAGAAGAACATTGAAAGGGACGACGAGATTACTGGCACCCGACACGAGCAGTGCGACGATCGGCGCGAACAGGACCAGCATGATGAGATCGTTCACGGCGACCTGCACGAGGGTGTAGGCCGGGTCACCGTCGGTCAGATAGGACCAGACAAAGACCATGGCGGTGCACGGTGCCGCGGCCAGGATGATCGTTCCGGCGATGTACTGGTCGGCAAGCTTGGGGTCGAGGAGGCTCGCAAACAGGTATCTGAAGAAGATCGTAGACAAGAAAGCCATCGAGAAAGGCTTGACGACCCAGTTGACGAACAGGGTGACAAACAGACCCGCCGGTCGCTTTCGGACGTCGAGGATGCTCGTGAAGTCGATTTTCAGCATCATCGGATAGATCATCAACCAGATGAGGACAGCCACCGGGATGTTGACCTGGCTGCCTCCCCCGAACTCCAGCTGTCTGAGCGCCTGAACCGTCTGTGGGGCCAGGCGCCCCCAGAGGACTCCCAAAACCATGCACACAGCCACCCATAGAGTCAGGTACTTCTCGAAGAATCCGAGTTGTTTCTCCTCACCGCTTGAGGCCATCTCGCCGACGTCTCCTCTCCGCTTCGCACCCAGTCAATCAGAAGTCTACTTGCATATATTCGCCTAAACGGGTATACTAACATCCAGCCTTTGCGGTGTCAACTCGAGAACACGAACGAGTGAGGGCAAGATGCGTACGTTCGCTCGCCTTTTCAAGGCCCTGGCCGATGAGACCCGACTAAAGATGTTGGCCTTACTTCTAAAGCATGAGGAACTGTGTGTCTGTGACTTCGAGAAGACTCTGGAGATTTCTCAGTCCAAAGCGTCCAGACATCTACGTTACATGAGCGACTCGGGACTGCTCATGGACCGCCGAGACGGGCTGTGGGTATTCTATCGAGTCGACCGAAAGGTGAACAAGGACAGACACCAGCTGCTCGAGGTCCTGCAGGTCCTTCTGAGCAGGGTCGACTTGACCGAGCTGGAACACCGACTCACTCGCTGGCTTGCCGTCAAGGCTGCATTACGAGGCAGCTGTCAACAGCCACCGTCACGAGCTTCCGGGTGTCGGGCAACGCGAAGAGTCGGACATCCACGGAAGGTCAAGTAGGTTGTTGGACAGACAAAACGTGAACGAATCGAAGCTCGAGGGAGGTCGTGACCATGGAAGTCAAGATCCTGGGAATTGGCTGTGCGAACTGCAAGAGGCTCTACGAAGAGGCCCGCAAGGCAATCGCTCAGTCGGGAATCGAGGCCACACTGGTGAAGGTCGAAAAGATCGACGAAATCAAAGGATACAGGATCCTGAGTACGCCAGCGCTCGTGATCAACGAGAAGGTCAAGGCGGCCGGACGGATCCCCGAGGCCAGGGAGATCGTGACCTGGCTGATGAACGCGGCCGTTGAAGACGAAATTGAAGACAAAACGAAAAAGTGAGCACGGGGGCCCTGCCGCGGACAGGCGATCCGTCCCCTCGATCGATCCAAGTTCCCTGACTGGAGGACCCATCTATGATCGACTTTCTGACGGTTACCGTCGATAAGTTCACGTTCCGGGTCGCCACCGATCGCCTGTACAGCCCCGAGGGCGTCTGGGCGAAATCGGAGGATGACAGACGGGTGCGCCTGGGTCTGTCGGACTTCGTCCAGCAACTGAACGGTGACGTGGCGTTTGCCGAGGTGAGGCCGATCGGGACCGAGATTTCCGACGGAGGAGAGTTCGCCGTAATCGAGACGATCAAGGCGAACGTGGAGCTTCCGTCTCCGGTGAGCGGCGTGGTGGCAGAGGCCAATCCGGTACTGGCAGACCGTCCGGAGACGGTCAATCTCGACCCCTACGGCGAAGGGTGGCTGGCGGTCCTCGGAAAAGCGATCCTGGACCGTCACAGCCTTCTCACCCCGGAGGCCTATCTCCAGGTGATCAAGGGGCGAGCCGAGAGCGAGGTGGGCAAGAAGTGAGCGGAGAAGAGCGGAAAGTCATCGTGATGCCGTGCAGCGGCATCGGAAAGAGCTACGGGGCGATCAGCCGTGAAGCCGCGTACGAGGTCGTGGACGAGCTCCGGCCGAACACCACCAGACTGGTGGCCCTCTCGCTCCTCGTGCTGGGGGACGAAGAGAGGCGAGCCGCTGTGAGCCGCGATCCCGTGATCGCGATCGACGGTTGCCCCAAACTGTGCGCTGCCACGATGGCGGAGAAGAGTGGGGCCGGACGGATCACTCGGGTTTCCGTGCTCGACGTCCAGAAGCGGCACCGGGAACTGAAGCCGCAGGGGATCGCCCAGCTCAATGAAGACGGACTCCGAATGGCGAGAATCCTGGCCGCGGAGGTCGCCGGGATCGTGGACCAGGAAGAGCTGAAGACGCGGAAAGGAGGCGATCGGTGATGGTCGACCTGCCAAAGAAGAAAGCCGGGATCGTGGCGTGTTCGGGCGAGGAGATCCCCGAGGGTACGGTGAGCCGGATGGCGGCCCTGAAGGTGTTGCACGAGCTTCGCCGGGGAGACACAGTGACCATCTGCCTGCCGCTCTTCCTGGCCGGGGGCGAAGGGGACCGAGCGTTCGCCAGCGTCAACCCGACGATCACGATCGACGGGTGCTCGCGCCGGTGCGCCGCGATCGGCACCGAGAAGTATTCCGCGCGACCCGCGGTGAGCGTGGTCGTCACCGATCTGATGGAATCCGAGCAACTGCCGAGGCCGCTCGGTCGGCGGCGTCTGGACGCCGCGGGCGAACGGGTCGCAAACAAGGTCGCCCAGGTGGTCGCGGAGCTGGTGGACGAGGTTCTCGGCCGACCGGCTCCAAAAGAGAGCGTCCGCCCCGCCGACGATCACGAACACGAGGCTATCGTCGGGTCGTGCTCGTGCGGGTCCGGCATCCCCGTACTGAGGTTGACCCTGGATGGTGAGGAGTACGAGCTGATCGCGGTCCCGGCGATCTTCGATCAGCTGGCCGCGGCAGGCCGGGTGGCCGACCGTTCCGTCATGGCCGAGTTGATGGAGCAGGTGAAGATCTACAACTCCCTGACGGTCGGTATCGAGGCCGGACTGTCCGAGAGACTTCTCGATGAGTTCAGGCTCCACCTCGAGAGGAGAGGAAAGAGATGAGCCGCACGGCAGACTACGATGCAACGGTTCGATGGACCGGTGGGCACCGCGGGCACGTGGTGATGGGCAACGGTCCTGAGATGGTTTTCTCCGCGCCCCCCGACGCACACGGCGAAGCCAATGTGCTCACGCCCGAGGATGCGTTCGTGGCCTCGGTCAATACGTGCGTCATGTTGATGTTCATCTGGGCGTGCGAGCGGTTCAAGCTCCAGCTCATCTCCTACGAATGCCGCGGCGTAGGGACGAAGGTGATCGAGCTCGACCGTACCGAGCTGTTCCAGGCAGTGCGGTTGACCCCCCGGATCCGGGTCTCGGCGGGATCGGAAAGCACCTCCGCGGTCGAGAACCGAACCCGACGAGCGTTGCAGTCGGCCCAGAAGTACAGCCTGGTCGCGAACTCGATCAAGTCGAAGGTTGAGATCGACCCGGAGTTGGTGATCGTCTGACCTGGGGTCACACCGGTCCCCCATCCGCACCCCGTCTGCTGGACCAGAACTCGTCGCTTGGTTTGCCAAAACCAGGTGAAGGATTCTTTCGAGTCTCCGGTACGCTTTACACCCCTCCCCCTCGAATGTATACTGGCAACACAGGCTCCATTTCCTGATCTGGAGCGGATTTGATCGACCTCACGAAAGACCGTCCACCGGTGGATCATGACACGACGACGACGACACACGGAAATCGGAAAAGAACCCTGGCAGAGCCTCCCGTCCGTTGCCATCCTCCTCGATGAGCCCCGGATCCGGAAGTTGGCCGAAGAACACTCCCGCCCCGTCGTTCTCGATGCGATTGGTGGAGCTCTGGGGCGGATCCGCAAAACTCTCGTCGACGGGGATCCTGCGCCGGAGATCTCGCGGGTCGTGGACGAAGTGCTTCGCGGGGTGGACGAAATCCTGATGGATCGAGTCCGGCCCGTTATCAACGCGACCGGGATTCTTCTGCACACGGGGCTCGGACGCGCTGTCCTGCCACAGAAGGCAGTGGACAGGATGGCCACACTCAACCGCTGCTGCAATCTGCAGATCGACCTCGCAACCGGTCTGCGCGGCAAGCGGGACCACATGACCGAGTATCTTCTGACCAAGCTGACCGGGGCCGAAGCGGCCGTGGTGGTCAACAACAATGCTTCCGCCACGCTGCTGATCATGAAGGCTCTCTGCAAGGGGAAAGAGGTGCTCGTCTCCCGAGGCCAGCTCATCGAGATCGGTGGATCCTATCGCTTGCAGGATTGCGTCCACGAAAGCGGCGCCATTCTGGTCGAGGTCGGAACCACGAACAAGACCCACCTCCGCGACTACGAGTCGGCGTTGACCGACAACACCGCGGCGATTCTCCGGGTGAATCCGAGCAACTATCGGATCGTCGGCTTCTCCGAGGAGGTTCCCGTCGCGGATCTCGCCCAGATCAAGAAGAAGCGACCGATCCTGGTGATCGACGATCTGGGCTGCGGGGCGCTCGTCGACATGGAACCTTTTGGGTTACCGCATGAACCGACCGTACCGGAGAGCGTCGCGTCGGGCGCGGACGTGGTCTGCTTCAGCGGGGACAAGCTCATCGGAGGACCCCAGGCCGGGATCATCGTCGGAAAGAAGGAGCTGATCGACCGGATCCGCAAACACCCGCTGACCCGGATGCTGCGGGTGGGCAAACTCACGGATGTCGCTCTTCAGGCAACGTTGGAGCTTTTCCTCCATCCGGAGACGCTTCTCGAAAACCACCCGACCCTTCGCATGGCCGCGATTCCGGTGGAACGACTGAGAAGAAGAGCTGGCCGACTGAAAAGACGGATCGAACGGTCTTCCGGCCGACTCTTCGTCCGCGTCGTGAAGTCGGAGAGCGCGGTGGGCGGAGGATCGATGCCAGCCGTGGCGATCGAGACCAGCGCGCTGGCGCTCCGGGCCAAAGGGATTCCGGCGGAGAAACTCAGCGGGCTCTTGCGCCGCAACACACCTCCCATCATCGCCCGGATCAAAGAAGACGACGTCATCTTGGACATGCGCACGCTTCTCGATGGCGAGGAGCCTATGCTCCTCGAGGCTCTCGAGAAGGTACACCGGATGGAACCGACCAAGTCTTAGCCCAATGCCCGTCATCCGATCGAAACGTCGAATCCTCCCTCTGATCATCGGCACCGCCGGCCATGTGGATCACGGCAAGACCGCCCTGGTCAAGAACCTCACGGGCTGCGAAACCGACACGTTGCCGGAGGAGAAGAGGCGCCAACTCAGCATCAATCTGGGGTTCGCGCCGCTGGTCGTGTCGTCGGGCTGCATGGCCGGCATCGTGGACGTACCGGGACACGAGGACTTCATCCGCAACATGGTGGCCGGAGCGGTTTCGATGGACGTGGTGATCCTGACTGTCGCCGCGAACGACGGCATCATGCCCCAAACCATCGAGCACACCCAGATCGTGAGGCTCCTTGGGATCCCCAGGATCGTCGCCGTGATCACCAAGATGGACATGGTCGACGAGACCGGACTGAACCGGGTCAAGGAAGAGGTTGGCGCGTTTCTCGGCAGGATGGGCTATCCGGACACCCCGGTCGTGAGCGTCTCCAACCAGACGTTTCACGGGCTCTCGGATCTGAGGCAGACTCTTGACCTGCTGGCGGAAAACGCGGAACCGAGGAAACCGTCCCAGAGAGCTTTCCGGATGAACGTGGAACGGGTGTTCGGAGTCAAGGGTCAGGGCACTGTCGTGACCGGAATCCCCGTGACGGGTCTGATCTCGGCCGGTGACCCGATCGAACTGCTTCCCGGTGGTGGCCAGGCCAGAGTCCGCTCGATCCAATCTTACAAGCAGGACGCCCGGAGCGTGGAAGCACACGTCTGCGGCGCTCTTCTTTTGAAGGACGTCGAAGTCGCCCAGGTCCGACGAGGGATGACCGTGGCTGCATGCGGCGCTTATCAGGCCGTGGTCTCCGTGGTCGCGACGATCGAAAACGCGAGCGGAGAGACTCTGGGAAGGGCGTTCGACGCGAAATTGCACTGCGGGACCTCGGCGGTGATGGCGAGGGTACGGATGATCGATCCGGAAAAACTGCCGATGGGAGAGACCGGTTTCGCGCATCTCCGATTGATGGAGCCGGTAGTGATGGCGGCCGGAGATCGTTTCATCGTTCGTGGACTCTCTCACCGAGGAACCTTGGGGGGAGGGATCGTGCTCTGCACGGAACCGGACATTCCATACAAGACGGGCTCTCAGGGGCTCGTCGATCGACTGAAGGCCGCGCTCCGGGCGCTCGAATCGCAAGACCATCTCAGAAGCCAGTGGCTCGCCGGATCGTCGCCGATCTTGACGGAGGTCGAACTCCCGCGGCTGGGACAGCTCGCACCCGACCAGCTCAAAGGTGTTCTTTCGAAGAATCTGGAACGCGGCCAGGTCGTCGATCTGGGAGCCGGAGGCTGGCTGCTTCGATCAAGGAGCGAAGAGATCGTCTCGAGCGTCAAATCCCGGTTGAACCGATACCACATGGAACACCCCAATCTCGGGGGCATGGATCCGGGGCTCGTATGCCAACACCTCGGGCTCGAAGCGAAAAGCTCCGATCCGCTCGTCTCTCTGCTGTGTCAGGACCCGGAGATCGTGGAAGTCGATGGTTTGATCCGACTCGCCAGCTTCTCCCCACGGCTCTCCCGGAGGCGCGAACAGATGCTCCATGCGATCCTGGAACGGATCCGGATGGCGGGAGTGAAGGCTCCGGCGCGGGGTGACCTGATGAGGGATCTCGACATCTCTGAACAGGACATGCAGGCGATCACCAAGGTCCTGGTCGAGGAGCGGACCATCAGATTCATCGATACGAACCTCGTTTTGACCACCCTGTTCGAGGACCTGCGCCACCGGCTCCTCGCTTTATTCTCGTCGAGCGAGACGGTCGACATCGCAACCTTTTGTCGAGCCACGGGCCTGGGACGGAAGCTTGCGCAGGGTGTGCTCGAGACCTTCGATGCCGAAGGCATGACCAAAAGATCCGGGCCAGGGCGCGTCCTGCTCAAGTGAACTCCGCCCACCCAGCGCCCGGTAGTTTAGTATTTCAATTGACTTACTAATCTACTCAATGGCATCTTTGTCGGAGCGTCGATCTGGAGGACGCCTGATGAAGATGTCAACCAAGGGTCGCTACGGACTGCGCGTGATGATGGAGCTCGCCAGCCACTTCGGCCGGGGACCGATGCCGGTCGACGCCATCGCCAGGAACCAAGACATTTCGGGCAAGTACATCCATCAGCTCGTCATGGGCCTGAGGTCGGCCGGGCTGGTTCGCGCCGTCCGCGGTCCTTGCGGCGGCTACGAGCTGGCCAAGAACCCATCGTCGATCACGGCTCTCGACGTGATCTCGGCGCTCGAAGGAAGAAGCACCCCTGTCGAATGCGTGGCGGACGCCTCTGCCTGCCCGCGGGCCGGACGATGCGCCGCCCGAGACGTTTGGTGCGATGTCGCCTCGGCGGTGGACGGGGTATTGTCTGGACTCACGCTCGCGCAGCTTTCGACCAGGCAGCATGCCAAGACAGACGAGCCGCCCAGCTACTGCATCTAGGAAGGGATCGTCGAATGGCCAGGATCTTCGAGGACAACAGTCGGAGCATTGGCAACACGCCAATCGTCCGACTCAACAAACTCACCAAGGGGCTGTCGGCAACGCTGGTCGCCAAGATCGAGGGACGGAATCCCGCCTACTCCATCAGCACCGAGCTTTTTGGAGAAACGAGGTAAGGCTGAGCGCTGAGCGATGAACGCCATCTACCTCGACCACAATGCGACCACGGCGCTCGATCCGGCCGCGCGTGACGAGATGATGCCGTGGCTCGGAGACAAGGTCGGCAACCCGTCGAGCATCCACGCTTTCGGCCAGGAGGCGAGACGAGCCATCGACAGAGCCCGTTCCCGTGTGGCTCGCCTCGTCGGTGCGCAACCCGAGGAAATAGTCTTCACGAGCGGTGGGACCGAGGCAAATAACCTCGCTATCCTCGGCGTGGTCGCCGCTTCGAAACACACCAAGCCAAGCATCGTGACAACCGCCATCGAGCACCAGGCGGTGCTGAACCCATGTCTCCACGTCAAAAAGTCCGGCGGCTTGGTCACTTTTTTACCGGTCGATCGCAATGGCCTGCTGATCGCGTCCGAGGCGTCGTCATCGCTGCGGGATGATATGCTGCTCGCGTCGGTCATGCTGGCCAACAACGACATCGGAACGGTACAGCCGGTCGGCACGATTTCGGAACGAGCGCGCGAATGCGGCATTCTGCTTCACACCGACGCCGTTCAGGCGGTGGGCAAAATCCCGGTCGATGTGGGGACGCTCGGCGTCGATCTCCTCTCGTTCTCGGGGCACAAGCTGCACGGTCCGCAGGGGGTCGGTGCCCTGTATGTCCGTAAGGGCACGCGGTTGTCGTCCTATACCTTCGGCGGTCATCAGGAGCGCGGCCTGCGACCGGGCACCGAGAACGTCGCGGCCATCGTCGGATTTGGCAGGGCCTGCGAACTCGCGGCAGAGCGTCTCCAGGAAGACGCAGCCCACATGCTTGCTCTGCGATCGTCCTTCGAGGTCGCAGTCCTCGAGCGCATTCCTGATGCTGTGGTGAACGGCCAAGAGGCGCCCAGGCTCCCCAACACCTCGAATGTGAGCTTCGACGGCTTCGACGGGAAGGCTCTGGTCATCAACCTCGACCTGCTGGGGCTGGCCGTCTCGACCGGCGCGGCGTGCAGCAGTGCAAACGACAAGCCGTCGCACGCGTTCGTGGCGATGGGACATACGACGGCGCAGGCACGCTCGTCTGTGAGGTTCTCCTTCGGACGCGAGAACAGCCACGAGGACGTGCTTCGTGCCGTTGCTCTCGTCGTTCAGGGCGTCGAGGAGCTGAGGGCAAGCCGCCGATGACCGGCACCAAGCCCATCGCCGGGGGCAGACAAGGCCAAGCGCTGCGCATTGTCGTGGCGATGAGCGGAGGCGTGGACAGCAGCGTTGCCGCCGCCATCCTCAAGAACGAGGGCCATCAGGTCATCGGCGTCACGATGAAACTCCAGGACTGCCGTGAGGCACGAGGAAGCCGCTCCTGCTGCGGCGTCGATGGCATCATCCGCGCTCGTGCGGTTGCGGGGCAACTGGGCATCCCCCACTACGTCGTCGACTGTGTGCGAGAGTTCGAGCACGAGGTCCTTCGCCCGGCATGGGACGAGTACGCCAACGGACGAACACCCAGCCCCTGCCTGCTCTGCAACGAACGCGTCAAGTTCGGGGTGCTCCTCTCATGGTCGCAGAGCGTCGGGGCGTCGTGCGTGGCGACGGGCCACTATGCCAAGGTGGAGTTTTCGCCCGGCGGCGAGCCCATCCTCCTGCGCGGAGTCGACCCGGAGAAGGACCAGTCCTACTTTCTCTCCGGTCTCGACAAGAAACGGCTCTCGTCGGTCGTCTTCCCGGTCGGGCACCTCAAGAAGGCGGCGGTTCGCGCGATGGGACGCTCGATGAGGCTGTCGACCGCAGAGACCCACGACAGCCAGGACGCCTGCCTGGTTGATCCGGGCCAGTCATTTGCCGAGATGCTTCGGCAACGCTTCTCCGGCATGGGCAAGGCCGGCGTCATTGTCGACGAGGCGGGACAGGTTCTGGGGCAACACTCGGGCATTCACCATTTCACCATCGGCCAGAGGAGGGGACTCGCTGTTCCGTCGACCAGTCGGCGCTGGGTGAAGACGGTACATGTCGAGGACGGCACGGTCATAGTGACCGACAAGGAGAGCGGCCTGCTCTCGCAACGACTTGTCGCCACCGGGATGAGCTGGATCGCGGAACCGCCTGGCCACGCAACCTTGGAGTGCGAAGTCCAGGTTCGGTACCGCCACGCCGCCGAGGCAGCCACCATCTCATACTGCGACGGCGACACGGTCACGGTTGCTTTCCGCAAACCGGTACGCGCCATCACGCCGGGACAGGCGGCTGTTTTCTACGACGGCAGCCGCGTCCTGGGGAGGGGCTGGATCCGTGCCTGCTGAGATGATCGCCAGCGGCGATCACCGGTTCGTGGTCTTTCCCCGACGGTCGAGTACTGATATGGGCACCACGGCTCCCGGCGAGGCCAGAAGCCTCATTGCGAAGCACATCGGCAGCTAGCTCACTTGGGCGCTCGTCGAGCCATCGAGCGGATGCTCGTCGCCGCGCCTCCCCAGGGAGGATCGAGGCCGCTAGAAGGAGCTGATGATGGACCGTACCGAGGATCCCGGATGATAGAAATGGTAGAATTGAGGTGAAAGATTCGAGCTCTCTCGGGCTCTCTTCATTCTTGACAGGGGCGCGTGGGCACACCATACTAAAGGACTCTGGCTCTGTCTTTTTGTGACCCTCCGTGCGTTCGAATGACAGCTGGAGGTGACCGGGGCCCGGCGGCCCTCGCGGTCTTCAAAACCGTTGTGCTGCTTCACCGCGGCGGGTGGGTTCGACTCCCATTCACCTCCGCCACTCCCATCGAAAATCATGGACGACATGGATGCGCCTTGATGGACAGGGGATCGAGCGTTCGAATCCGCCTGTCCGGACAACCTCATCCGGGATCTATCCTCGGAGGGGGCGGCTCGCGTCATTAGTGTAGGACGATTTGATGTTCCTTCTTGAGGAAGGGATCATGCCCCGAAACACCGGCTTTTCGCTGCTCGAAGTGATGATGGCGGTCGGTATCACTGCTTTCTGCTTGGTCCCCGTGATGGTCTTCTCCCAGAGAGGACTCACAGAATCGGCCTTCACCCGGCAAGAGATCCTGGGGCGCATGCTTCTGATCGATTTCTGCGAGAGGTTCAAGAGTTGCAGGATCGAGGAGCTCAAAAAGGTGGCGTCGTCGCTCGCCGGCAACCCCCACTACCTCGACTCGGACGACTATCTCATCCCCAGGAAGTCGATGTGTCCACAATTTCTCAAGGACATCCAGCGGTCGCTCACCGTGGAAGAAAACGCCAAGGACAAGAATGGGACCCCCGTCAACGCACTTCACATCGTAAGGTTCGGGGTGAAGTTCACACGAACTGGAGGCGTGCGGGACCACGAGCGGGAACTGTTTGTTGAGCGATTGGTTCATGAACACGTGACTCCTTAGAGGATCCTTAAGAGGAAAGAGTGTAACTCACGGAGGTTACCCATGATGTTTCGCTGGGCCGTCATCTTCGGGGCGCTCCTGGCCGTCGTGGTCATGGGGTGTTCGCTATTGGAGGCTGGCTGATGTCCGTCCTCGGGGTTCTCGATTCCCGTGGGAAGCGGGAGCTCTGGACGTGGCGGTTGGGGCGGCTGGATTCCCAGCGGCACTGGTGGCTGGATTTCCGGCGGTTCAGGAGGATCCGGCGGCTCTGGTGGCTCCAGCGGCTCTGGTAGCTCCAGTAGTTCCGGTGGCTCCAGTGGAACTGGCAGCTCAGGGACCAGTTCGACTTCACCGACCGATTACTCCCAATCCGGCTACGTGGTACCTGCACTAGATCCTGTGGATGATGTGAATGAAGCATACTAGAGCCGTCAAGGGCTTTGGGGTCCCGACGATGCTGGCGCTTTTTTTGCCGGTCATCATCCTCGTCGGGGCCCTGGCCCTTTCGATCCAGTCTTCCAGCGCGCGGCGGTTTGCCGTCTCGATCTGGACGAGCTATGTGGCCGTGGATTTGGCCGAAGGGGCCATTTCCGAGGCCTCGCATTGCGTCAAACTCACGGATGTGTTCGACACCGACGTTTTCAGTGCGATCTACGCTGAGGTCAAATCCTCGTCCGCAAGCACACTCACCACCTCCGACACGGCCGCGACGTTTCCCAACATCTTCCTCACGAAGATCTCCCAAGATTTCAACAAATCGACGGTCTCCGATCCTTTCCCGAGCGTCACCAAAAGGGAGTACCGTAACATCGAGAAGAGCGGCGGCACGATCGTGTACAAGATGCTCACGCAGTTCGAGTTCCCGGACAAGGGATGGAAAACGATCCCGGTCCCCGGCCTGGCGAGAAAGGTCGCCCAAAACGCTCCGGACGTCGAACTATCAGCAACCGATTTGACGGTGGAGATGAAGCCTCTGACGTTCCGAAGAGAGTACTACAAGGACCCAGGGAGTACCAAAGGGACGTGGGTGAACTGGGGAGTGATCCAGTTCAAGGCAAAGGTCCGGACCCGGGAGCTCTCGGGTTCGAAAGCGGTGCGTGAGGTCTGTGCGGACAGGCGCTTCTCCTTACCCATCCCGACGGGCAAGAGCACCGAAGTGTTCAACATATCGACCATCAATCTTCGTACCTCGGTCAATCGGGTGGACTAGCCTTGAGGAACCACAAAAAAAACTGGGCCTTCACAATGGTTGAGGCCGTTGTCGCTGGGGCCCTATTCTTGATGGTCGGCGGCGTTCTCATCTACGTGTTCGTTCACTCGAGGAAGGTCCAGGAGACGGTGAACCTGTACACCACCCTCCTCCAGAACGTCACGATTGCCCTCCACGCGATTCGCAGCGATTTAAACCATATTGCCATCGTCTCCAACGAGCCGCTGATCCCCTGCGCTCTCGATAAGTACTCGTTTAAGACATACAATTCGGATCGGGCCATTTTGATGAGGATCTCCTCGCCGGTGCCGATCGATCCCAAGGTGGTGGGATCCTACTTCACATTCGTGGCCTACCGTCTGGTCCCAACGGAGTACCGCCAAGATCGGTTCTATCTGTCCCGGGTCGAGTTCACCTCCAGTCAAAAGAACCTCCCAGGGAAGAATGTGAACAGGGAAGAAAAGATCTTCAAGACGTTCATTCTGCGTGGAAACAACACGAGTTTTCTCTACGTTCCGCCGGACCCGGCCAAACCCGACACGAAGGATCTCCACGTCCTGCACGTGGCGCTCGACGTGGTCAGCGACACAGGACCGACCCCCATTGAAGGAGCCTTCTCAGAGAAGGGCATGATCATCACGAGCGTGGTCCGGCTCGTGCAGCCGGAGACTCCTTTCAGCCCGTACGATCCTTCTCCTCTGGCAGAACCGATTTTTCTCTCCACGCCACCCGTTGCGCCTGACACGCAATGGAGACTCCTGCCCATGCCTCCCACGCCTCCCGTGGAGATCCGCGCCGCGCCTGCCAAGATCCTGGCTCTCGATCCGGCTTCGCTGGGTCTGTAGGTAACAAAGCCTCATCGCTCGACGAGTCGGAAGGATGAGAGAGAAGGCGATTCGTGGTGTCGGACAGCCCTGAGGGAAGCGGCAGCCTCCCGGACAGGGGGTCAAAAGCTGCTCTCGAGGATCACCGGAGCATCCTCGACACGATCGGTCTGGAGTACGAAATTCTGGGGATGATCGGGGCCGGAGGCATGGGCACGGTCTATCGAGCCAGAGACCTCCGTCTGGACCGTCCGGTCGCGATCAAAGTCCCTCTTCCAGAGGTTGCGCTGCAACCTGAGATTCGATTGCGGTTCTTGCGCGAGGCGCAGGCCTTGGCGCTGCTCAACCACCGGAACGTCATCCAGATCTACCAATGCTCCGATGCGTCGGCAAAGGGGCTGTTTTTGGTCACCGAGTACGTCGATGGCTGGAACCTGTCCCGGTGGCTTGCGCTTCACGGCCCGATGCCGTGGGAGATCTCCGTGGCGCTGGTCGAGCAGACGCTGGCGGGTCTTGCGGCGGTCCACAGTCGAAACGTTCTTCACCGGGACATCAAGCCGACAAACATCCTCCTGACGTCGGACGGGGTTCCGAAGCTCGCGGACTTCGGCTTGGCCAAGCACGAGGAGGTGGTCGACGCAACGACCACGAAGCGACCCCTTGGGACTCTTCGTTACCTTCCACCGGAATGCCTGGACGGCCCCTCCAACGACGCAGCTCACGACGTGTACGCGATGGGTCTCGTCCTCTACGAGCTGATCGTGGGGGAAGCCGCGTTCGACCAACGCACGGTGGGGGAGCTCGTGCTCCGGATTTCCCAGGGACGGTACAGACCGCTCGACGAGGCCTGTCCGACCGTATGGCCGGAGGTCGTTCCTCTCGTGGAGACGGCCCTGGCAAAGGAACCGTCCAAGAGGTTCCCCTCGGCCCAGGCGATGCGAGAGGGCTGTCGCAAGATCCTCGATGAAGTGGGCCAGAACGACGGCGGGGTCTCGTTGACCCATTACGTGACGGCCCCTGACCGTGACCTGTGGCTGGTCGAGCACCGAGATCGACTCTCGATGTGCCTCAAGGAGAAGGCTCAGATTTGTCGACTCGAAGGACGGGATGTCGAGGCGATGGAACGTCTGTCTCGCATCGAGCTACTCGAGCCATCACGAAGCCCAGAGAGCTCGCCTGCCACGGCGCTTGGTTCCCGCGAGCACGATCCGGTGGCTTTGGTCAGCGCCCCGGACAGAATGTTCGACGCCGACGGATCTCCGGGCCTCGACGTCCTCCCAACAGAGGTTTCCCAGCGGCCAGCCAATCTCGACGTCACCCGGGCCAGCGCGGATTCACGGACTCTCGCAAGCCAAGTGTGCGCACTCGCCTTCTCGGTCCTCTCCATTCCTGTCTGTATACATCTCGTCCAGTCCTCTTCCGACCAGAGCGGCCGTCTTCTTGCCATTCCCGTTCTCGTGGTCTCACTGATCGTCGGCTGCACGGCGTTCTGCCCATCCAATGAGAATGCTCACTGGGTTTGCCTGGGGGGAACGTTGGGCGGGATCGGGCTCTCCCTGCTCTTTCCGGACGATCTGATGGTCAGTCTCCCGTGGGTCACCAACCCACGTTCTTGGAGCTTCGCCAGCCGCTCCATGCTGTCGTATTTTCAGCCGCTCCTCTGGACCCTGACGGGTCTGGTCACGGTCGTGCTCGTCACCGTCCGCAGCCGGACAACGGGCCGGTTCTGGACTCGGATCCATTTCTGGTGGCCCCTGGTCCTGGTCCCCGGGACAGCCATCGGGCTCTCCGTCTATGCGTCTCTGAGTCAGGAGAATCTCAACGTCCGACAGGTTCTTTCTCTTCCGGTCGCGATCGATTCCAAACCACTGAGACTCGGCCTGTGCTGCGGATTCGCTCTACCGCGGCGACTGGAAGTCCAGGGCTACAGGCCTCCGGTGCCTCCGGCAGACCTGCTCAGGCATTACTCCCACACGGGAGCTCGAATGCTGGTCGTGGGCGTTTGTCCGGCTCTGTCGTCGTTCGTCGGACGACCGGGAACCACCGGTTCCACGGCCGAATCCGATCTCTTCGCCTCGACGGAAGACCAGGAGCTCCTCACTGAGCTGTCAAAATGGCCCGGAGAGCTGGTCCTCCAGGTGACCCCGCGAGACCTCGATTTTTGGGCCAGTCGATCGCGTGCCGACTATTTCCACGCGTACGCAGAGTGCGTCACGACGCTCGCTCGGACGACCCGGGCCGCAGCCGTGGAGCTACCCGGATCAAGTACGTTGACGTGGTTGTCTGGAAGGGCGACCACGGACCTCGACACTGCGACGCTGGAACCGGTCGAGAGAATCGCCCGCCGCATTCACAGTGATCTACCACGCGTCAAGGTTGGGGTACTCGAGGTGCTCGACTACGGGGATCCGCGTCGACAGAGCAGCGCGCGACTTGTGACGCAATGGGCCGTCCAACCCTGGATCGATTGGGTCGGGATCTCGGTCCGGGACGTGTACGGATCAGGCTACGCGCTGGATCAAGTAGTTCAAGGCTTCCGGTCCACCAAGACACAGACCAAGATGTGGCTCGTGACGTTCGCCCCCTGGACCTGCTTTGCCCGTCCTCCGTGGAAAGAGGGGGAGGACGCCGCGGCCATCCGGATCGTGGGACGATACGCACGCAGCCGTGGCATCAGTACGTGGATCCACTCGCCTGGCCCCACGTTCGCCCAGTATGGCTGGTGGTACGGCTGGTCTTGCCGACCGCAGTCCCAGGCAACGACCCCTTTCGAGGAGTTTCTTCACAGCGCTGAGTGACCCTTCCAGCGGCCCACGCGTCGATCGAGGCCTGAGGCGACAGGGCTCAGAGCCTGTCTGATTTGACGCACACATGTAAGGGACATTTCCTCTATCCTGCTCGTCATAAAAAGCGGGAATACCCGGAGGAGCGCACTATGGAGATGGCAAACAGCATCGCGGACCGCTTGCTGGTCGAAAAGATCTTCGCCCGCGAACCGGGCGGAGCCACCGGTTTCTACTCGAAGTACTTCGGACTCGTCGTATCGGTCGTCAGGCGCTACCTTCGGGATTGGACGGCCACCGAGGACGTCGCTCAAGAGGCGTTCTCGAGGGCGTTTCAGCATCTCACCGACCTCAAGGACGTGAAGTCGATCCGGAGCTGGCTGTCTATGATCGCCCGGCGGGCGTTTCTCACCTACTGTGGAGATTCTCGCCCTCCGACCGACGAGGTTCTCCTCTCGACGACCTCGATGATGGAGCACGCCTTGACCTCGATGCGACGAGGATCGAGCCGGTTCGCCCGCAATTTTGATATGAAAACCCTCATGGACCGGATACCGGAACCCTATCGCACGACCCTCATCCAGCGATATTACGAGGATCTTCCTCTACCCGAGGTGGCCAAGAGACAAGGCATCGAACTGCCGCTCGCCAAGTACCGGGTTCAGCAAGGGCTCCGGCTTCTCAAGGCTCGATTCATGACCGCCGGACTGACCCGGGAGGATCTGGTGTAAGAGGCTCACGGACTCTTTAGTCCGAAAGCCTCCGGTCCGAAGACTGGAGTCCGGAGTCCGGAGTCCGGACTAAAGCGGGCTCCGACTCTCGGTCTTGGGGCTCCTCCGAGGCGATCTGGACGGAATCCTCGTCCCAGCTTGGCTGGAAGACCTCCTCGGCGTCCACGGCCTGACTGACCAACGAGTCGATGTCGAGCGAGGTCTCGGCCGCATGGACCTCCGGAAACTTCGAGCGGGTCTTTGGGCTGGCAGGCAGGAACAGAGAGCAGCAGTCCGGGAACGGCTGGATCGAGTAGGCGTAGGTGCCGATCTTCTCGGCGGACCGCACGATCTCCAGCTTGTCCATGCTGATGAGTGGCCGCAGGATGGGAATCCGGGCCACCTCCGAAACGACCGCCAGGTTCTCGAGTGTTTGGCTCGCCACCTGTCCCAAGCTGTCTCCGGTCACCAGGGCCAGAGCCCCGACTTCTCGGGCGATCGACTGGGCGATGCGTGTCATGAAGCGTCGATAGAGAACAACCCTGAGCCGCTCGTCGGTCGATCGGACGATCGCCTCTTGAATCGGGGTAAACGGAACGACGTGAACACTGATAGGAGCCCCATGCCACCTGGAAAGCACCCGCGCGAGAGCCAGCACCTTCTCCCTGGAGCGATGGGATGTATAGGGCGGAGCATGCATGTAGACAGCGTCCAGACGCACCCCTCGCCGCATCATCATCCACCCGGCCACAGGACTGTCGATGCCCCCTGAGAGCATGAGCACCACACGACCGGCGGTCCCAACGGCGATACCGCCAGGCCCCGGCGTGGATCGAGTGTAGACGTAGGCGGATCGCTCACGAATCTCGACGCTTACGGTCTCCTGGGGTTTGTGGACATCGACTTTGAGCCAGGGCCAACGAGCGATCGCACGGGCGCCCAGCTCGGAGGAAATCTCCTGAGAGGTCATTGGAAACGACTTGTTGGCTCTTCGGGTCCGCACCTTGAAAGAAAAAGACTGATCGCTCGATCGTCTCGAAGCCAGAAAGGGTTCGACGAGGGTCTTGGCCATCCAGTCGACCACGCTGCGAGCGAGGATCTCGAAATCGAAATCGACCTCGATCGCCTCGGCGGCACCAGCGATCCCGAAGACCGACTGCAGTTCAGCGATCGCCCGGTCGATCGGCGCATCCTCTTCCGGACGCGCGAAGATTCGCCCGTGTTCCCGGGATACGGAGAACCGACCGACCCTCCGGAGGGCCACGCGGATGTTGTGGGCAAGCTTCTGTTCGAAGAAGCTCCGGTTGGCTCCCTTCACACCGATCTCGCTGAATCGAATCAGTATCAACGATCCCAAAATCCTTCACCTACTTTCGTCAAAACTCGTACTCATGAGCGTTTCGAGGCCATGGACTTTCACTTCCCTGGACCCCAGATGTGCCCCGGATGCAAGAAAGAACGAAGTCGCCGCGACCCCCCACTCGACATCACCGTTCCAAAGGTGGGGGGGGACCCCCGAGC
>Ga0074195_1002415_pt1 | contig 20991 bp, 18 predicted proteins | sample EPASupsiteHSE623_FD_64525 | JGI IMG/M metagenome (GOLD analysis project Ga0074195, IMG submission 64525) | Bioremediated contaminated groundwater from EPA Superfund site, New Mexico - Sample HSE6-23 | ecosystem: Environmental > Aquatic > Deep subsurface > Groundwater > Contaminated ...
CGAGATCAAAAATAATAAACCTGAGATTTTACATGTTGGTGTAGTAAAGACTACCGGATTAGATAATCATTATCTGCGTTTAAAGCATATTTTTATACGCACCCAGGCATTGATTGAAGAATACCTTCCGGACGAACTGGCCATTGAATCTCCTTTTTATGGAAAAGACATACAGGCGATGCGTAAATTGGGCCGGGCCCAGGGAGTAGTGATGGGACTCGCCTTGCAACGCGATATTCCTGTATTTGAATATGCGCCGCTGAAAGTAAAACAATCGATAACGGGGATGGGGCGGGCTGCCAAGGAACAGGTCGCTTATTTTTTGAAAAACACATTGAAAATAACAGGATTACCCAAAGAACTGGATGCGACCGATGCGATTGCTGTTGCTGTTTGTCATTATCTGCAAATGAAAAACCCTGTCATGAAAGGTGATTATAAAAACTGGAATGATTTTATCAGGAAGAACCCGGACCGGTTAAAATAAAAAGGGGAGATGAATGTCAGGAATAAAAAAACCATCAGTTTGGCTGATGGTCTAAGTGAAATCAAATTTCAATTTCTTTGGCAATTTTAGCTGTGATATTTTCGAATTCCTCCGTCGTCAGCTTTAACTTTTTGGAAAAATTCAGCAAATCTGCTTCCGAGCGCATCGGTACAAGATGAATGTGTGCATGGGGTACCTCCAGTCCCAGTACCATCACTCCGACTTTTACGCACGGGATTGCCTTTTTCAACCCAACAGCTACCTTCTTTGCAAATTTTTGCAATTCCACATATGTTTCATCATCGAGGTCGAACAGGTAATCCACTTCCTTTTTGGGAATAACCAGCGTGTGACCATGAGCCACAGGTGAGATGTCCAAAAAGGCAAGGAAATCTTCATTTTCGGCTACTTTGTATGCCGGTATCTGACCTTGTGCAATTTTTGAGAAAATACTTGCCATTTTGCTTAAAGTGAAATGTCAATAATTTCGAAAGGAATCACTCCCGAAGGAACTTTTATTTCCACGACATCACCCACTTTTTTCCCTACAAGGCCTTTGGCAATGGGTGTGCCGATCGAGATCTTGCCTGATTTCAGGTCCGCTTCATGCTCCGATACGATGGTATATTGCATCGTTGTGTTGTTCTTCATGTTTTTGATGGTTACTTTGTTCAGGATCTGGACAACCGACGTGTCGATTTTTGATTCATCGATGATCCGGGCATGCGCAATTTTGTCACGGAGAACCGAAATTTTTGCTTCAAGCATTCCCTGAGCATCCTTGGCTGCATCATACTCGGCGTTCTCAGAAATGTCACCTTTCTCGATGGCTTCCCCAATCTGTCTTGAAATTGATGGGCGTTCCACGTTCATCAGATGATCCAGTTCTTCTTTTAGTTTATTTAAACCTTCCTGGGTTATATAGGTCACTTTTCCCATTTTATTGAATTTTTGTTGTCTTACTACATATAAACAAAAAAGAATTCCGGCTTGCGGAACTCTTTAGCATTACAAAGCTAAATAAAATATTTGATCTTTTTGAGTGTTCGGATGAAAAAGGGATTTAAATCGTTGTTTACTATGGTTTTGCCGGATTAAAGCCTTCTAATACTTTCTGTTCAGGATTTCAGCATAAACAACCGCTTTCTTCAGTGAAAAATCTCTCATCAGTGGATGTGTTCTGCGTTTTGGCGGATGATCCGGTATCTTAGTGGCGATTGGCGGCTTCCTGAATACTGGCTGGACAATGGCAGACACCGTTTTCCTGACTGGCGGTTTATATGTTTCCCTGGGTATTGGCTCAAACACCTGAGGTTTCACTTGTGGTGTTTCATCAGCAAAAAGCGGATCCTCAAATAACTGGTCAAAAACAGAAGGTCGCGGTGAGGCAGTAGCATCATCAACAGCTGCCTGACCCTGCTTCTTTTTCCGGTTGATCGCGCCGAAAACCGACAGAAGGATTGCAATTATTATAAAGATATAATCTTCCATTTTTTGTGAAATAAACCACCAATGGCTATTTATTTGCTAAAGTTATAAAAAAATCAATGGCAATTCGCAAATAACCCGGTCATTAAAGTGATTTGTTTTCGATAAATCATAAAAAAAGCAACCGAAGTTGCTTTTTTATTTTAGTACCGGTAGTGGTCCGGTTTATATGGTCCTTCTATTGGCACGCCTATATAGGATGCCTGATCTTTTGTCAATTTGGTTAGTTTTACACCGAGCTGTTCCAGATGTAGTCTGGCAACTTCCTCATCAAGATATTTCGGTAAGCGGTAAACGTTGATCGGGTAATTATTCTTCCAGAGATCGATCTGTGCAAGCGTTTGATTAGTAAATGAGCTACTCATCACAAATGAGGGGTGGCCGGTTGCACATCCAAGGTTAACCAGACGGCCTTCAGCCAGAAGGAAAATGGAATGGCCATCTTCGTAGGTATATTTGTCGACCTGAGGTTTGATATTGGTTTTTTTAATTCCCGGCCAAGCTTCCATCCGTGAAACCTGGATCTCGTTATCGAAGTGACCAATGTTACATACAATGGCCTGGTCCTTCATGACCGCCAGGTGATCGGCAGTGATAATATCTTTATTCCCGGTAGTGGTCACAAAAATGTTACCTTCCAAAACGGCTTCTTCCATAGTCTTTACTTCAAAGCCTTCCATCGCGGCCTGAAGCGCGCAAATCGGATCGATCTCGGTAATGATCACCCGGGCCCCGTAACCTTTCATGGAGCGGGCGCAACCTTTACCAACATCGCCATATCCGGCTACTACAACTACTTTCCCCGCAATCATGACATCGGTCGCCCGTTTGATTCCGTCGGCAAGCGATTCGCGGCATCCGTACAGATTGTCGAATTTCGATTTGGTTACCGAATCATTCACATTAATTGCAGGGAAAAGAAGTTTTCCTTCTTCTTTCATCTGGTATAAGCGGTGCACTCCGGTAGTCGTCTCTTCGCTGACCCCCTTGATGTCTCCTGCAACAGCCGCCCACCGGTGAGGGTCTTTTGCCAGAACGGCCTTTAAAGCCTTTTTTAATTCTACTTCATCGATCCCTTCCGACGGCGTATTCAGGATACCGGGATCTTTTTCTGCCGCCAGACCCATATGAACCATCAGAGTCGCATCACCTCCGTCATCAACAATCAGGTTAGGACCAAGTCCGTTCCCAAAGTCAAGCGCCTTCTCCGTGCACCACCAGTATTCTTCAAGGTTTTCACCCTTCCATGCAAATACCGGGATCCCGGCGGCGGCAATAGCTGCCGCGGCATGGTCCTGCGTGCTGAAAATGTTACAACTGGCCCAGCGTACCTGTGCTCCAAGTTCAACCAGTGTTTCGATCAATACGGCAGTTTGAATGGTCATGTGCAGTGACCCTGTTATACGGGCGCCCTTGAGGGGTTTCTCTATCGCGTATTTTCTCCTGATCGACATCAGTCCCGGCATTTCCTTCTCGGCAATCTCAATTTCCTTTCTGCCAAATTCGGCAAGAGAAATGTCGGCAACTTTATAATCGGTTATGGTCTTAGTCAATGTAATCATGTTTATCTTATTTTTAAGTACAGCAAAGATAGTGTAACAATCAGAAAGACACAAATAGTCTTGAGTAGCGAGTCATGAGCAGCGAGTAGCGGGTCGTGAGAAATGATTATACTTTATCCAGTATATCCGTCACCGTTTGCTTGTCCTTTTCCAGCTGGAATTTTAGTTCTTCTACCGAGCCGAATTTTTGTTCTTCCCTTATTTTTTTGATAAATTCAATTTCAATTGATTTATCGTACAAGTCTCCTTCAAAATCAATAATATGCACTTCTATACTGCGATGGTCCGCGTTGCTGATCGTGGGCCGGGTGCCGATATTCATCATACCCCGGAAGCGTTTCCCGTTGATATGAACAAAAACCGCGTAAACCCCGTAAGCCGGGATGATCTTATTCGGGTCTGAAGCCTGAATATTGGCCGTGGGGAACTGGATGCGGCGACCCAGCTTTTGTCCTTCGATTACAGTCCCGTGCAGACGAAAAGAATAACCCAGGTATTGATTGGCCTTCTCAATATTGCCATTTTGCAATGCACTTCTTATTTTGGTAGAGCTGACATTGATGTCATCCATCAGCAAAACATCAAGTTTTTCAACAGAAAAGTTATAAACAGAAGACAAATTCTGCAAGACCTCAAAATCACCTTCCCTGTTTTTTCCGAATTTATGATCGTAGCCCACCACCAGCGTTTTAACCCGCAATTCGCCCACGAGAATATCACGAACAAATTCGACATAACTTAACTGAGAAAATTCTCTTGTGAAAGGGTAGATAATTAAATGCTCAATTCCTGCCTTTTCAAGAAGATCTTTTTTTTCTTCAAGCGTGGTAAGCAGGCGAAGATTCCCTTCTCCCGGAAACAGGATTAACCGGGGGTGTGGTGAAAAGGTAAATACAACCGATTCGCCTTTGGTTTGGCGGGCAATTTCCTTTAACCTGTGAATGATCTTCAGATGACCAAGATGGACGCCATCGAACGACCCGGTGGTAATAACCGGATTTTCGACATGAAAATTGCTGATATCCTGGTAAATCTTCATGTTTTTGTAACTTTAAATTCATCCCTGCAAAAGCAGAAATCGTTGCCTTGTTGTTCCTGAAGTTCCGCTTTCGCGGGATTGATTTTGAATACAGGAATTTTTACTGAAGCGCCAAAAATACTATTTTTTGCACGTTCATTCCTAGTAATAAACAATTAAATCCCGAACATGCCTCAAAAGATTTTGGATGAGATCATCTGAATACTGTGTAAATTATTATTTTTACCAGTCATTTTTTAATGTTAAAACACTTTGGTTGTGAGAAAGTCGATTGTTTTTATTATTGCCGTGATAGCCATTGCCTGCAATGATGCTTCAATGTATACGATCCAGGGCCGGATCAGTAATGCAGGAGGAAGGTATATTTACCTCGATGAACTAAAGCTGAGGTCAACGGCAAATATTGATTCCCTTAAACTGGATGAAGAAGGGAAGTTCAGTTTCAAGGGGAATGTAAGCTATCCTACTTTCTTCTTGCTCAGGCTGAGTGGGAACATGAAAAATTTTGTGACTTTGCTGGTTGACTCTGCAGAACAGGTTGAAGTATCAGGCGATGCAGCGAATTTTTCAAGAGACTACCTGGTAAAAGGATCAGAGGGTTCAGCCCTTGTGCAGGAACTGAATAAGCGGCTTAGCGAAACAAAGCACAAGCTCGACTCGATCAGGTCACTGCAACTTTCTTTCAGGAATGAAGTCGGTTACGAACAAAGGAGGTCGCAATGGGAAAGTGAGTATGAGCAGGTGAGGAAGACGCAAATTAATTATTCAAAAAAGTTCGTGGAGTCGCATCCTTTTTCGATGGCGAATGTTCTGGCCTTGTACCAGAAATTTGATGATGATACCTACGTCGTTCAGGATCTCCAGTCTCTGAAAGTTGCAGCTTCTGCCTTGAATTCATTTTTCCCTGAATCAGAACATGTGAAGGCTTTATATGCCAATACAGTTAAGCTCATGCAGGATGAGAGAAGTGCGAGGCTTAGCCGTTTTATTCAACAGGAAGGAGAGAATAGTCCTAATATTACTTTACCTGATCCTGACGGCAAAAAGATTTCGTTGTCATCGCTGCGGGGGAAATACGTCTTACTGCATTTCTGGAGTTCTGCCGACAGAGGTTCGAGAATCATGAACCCGGTTCTGGTCGAATTGTATCAAAAATATCACTCCAAAGGTTTTGAAATCTATCAGGTTAGTATTGATACGAACCGCTATGACTGGATCAATGCCATTGATGAAGATGGGTTGAGCTGGATCAATGTCGGGGACATGGAGGGAAGTCACGTCGCTGTGAATACGTATAACGTGACTGAACTCCCATTCAACTACCTGTTAAACAGAGAGGGCGTTATCGTAGGTAAGAATATGGCCGGATCGGCTTTGGATAAACTGCTTGGTCAGGCATTATAATTATAAATCATCAGTTGTTTGCAACAAATGTTGATCGGGAAAAATCTTATAAATTATATCTTTGGCAACATCACCGCGTTCCATTAAAAGTAATTTGATAACCACGGGAAATAAAATATACTTTATCTCCGACGTACATCTGGGGGCTCCTGCGCTGACTAACAATGCTGAGCGGGAACGCTTGTTTGTACGATGGCTTGATGAAATCAGAAAAGATGCTGCGATGCTTTTTCTGATGGGTGATATTTTTGATTACTGGTTTGAATACAAGAAAGTTGTTCCCCGTGGGTTTACAAGGACTTTGGGAAAAATCGCGGAAATAACAGACTCTGGAATCCCGGTGCATTTTTTCACGGGAAACCATGACATTTGGGTTTTTGATTATTTGCCAACAGAATTGGGCATCCATGTGCATGATCATGAAATGCGGGCTACTTTTTCAGGTAAGCATTTTTTCCTGGCTCATGGTGATGGATTAGATCCTTTTGATAAAGGGTATAACCTGATGAAAAAAATTTTTACCAACCGGTTCCTGCAATGGTGTTTTTCACACGTTCATCCTAATCTGGGAATAGCCGTTGCTCAAAGGTGGTCAAAGAAAAGCAGAATCGCCAAAGGTGAGGGGATACCTTTTAAAAAAGATAAAGAGGGGCTTTACATCTTTGCAGAGTCCGTTCTCGAAAAGGAAGAGGTTGATTATTTTGTTTTCGGGCACAGGCATTTGTTGCTGGATATGCCTGTCGGAAAAAATTCCCGGTATATTAATCTGGGTGACTGGATCTCACATTTTTCGTATGGCGTTTTTGATGGTGAGAAATTTGAATTAAAGAGGTATAAAGAAGATAAGAAGAATATTGGTTTGTTATGACAAAGAAAAGATATACAAAAATCATAGGTACAGGAAGTTGTATTCCGCCAAGAGTGATTAAAAATGATCATTTTCTGAATTATATATTCTACGATCAGGCGACAGGGAAACCTTTTGAAAAGTCGAATGATGAAATGATCCGGAAATTTCATGAGATCACCAATATCTCTGAGCGCCGGTGGGTGAATGATGATCAGGTCAATTCTGATATCGCGGCATTGGCTGTCAGGGATGCCTGTGAATCGTCAGGGGTTAATATGGAAACGCTCGATTTTATTATTTTCTGTCATAACTTTGGTGATGTGCGTCCGGGTGATACCAGGGTGGATACCCTCCCGGGACTGGCAAACAGGGTTAAAAAGATACTGAACATAAAAAACCCCGGATGTATCTGTCAGGATCTTATTTCGGGTTGTCCGGGATGGACCCAGGGTATGATCGTTGCCGATGCATACATCCGCAGCGAAATGTTCAGTCGTGGAGTAGTGATCGGTGCTGATACCTTATCCCGTATTTCCGATCCGCACGACCGTGATACCATGATCTATTCGGACGGAGCGGGAGCCACTATTGTGGAGGTTGTTGAAAGTGAAGAGCCTGTTGGGATCCTGTCTCACAGCAGCCGTTCCGACTCGAACCCGTATATGAACCTGTTAACCTTTGGCAAATCCTATAATCCGGATTACGACAACAAGGAATTGTTCATTAAAATGATCGGGCACAAGGTATATGTATATGCTTTAAGTTTTGTTCCGGGTGTGGTGAAAGAAAGTATCGATAAAGCCGGTTTGAAACTAAGCGATATCAAAAAGGTACTTATCCACCAGGCTAATGAAAAAATGGATGAAGCCATTCTTAAGGGAGTGTTTAAACTCTATCACGAGAAAGATATTCCTGAAGGGCTGATGCCGATGAGCATTGACAAGCTTGGAAACTCTTCTACAGCAACAGTACCAACCTTACTCGATCTCGTCGCGAAAGGCAAAATGAACGGGCAAAGGATTCACAACGGAGATTATATTATTCTGTGTTCAGTTGGAGCAGGGATGAATGTCAATTCTATTGTATACAAATGGTGAAAAGAGCACAGAGCAGAGGGCATAAAGCATAGCGGAGAACGGAGACGGGAAACCGGAACAATTGCCAAACTGATTCCCGGATTTTCAGATTGTCTGACTGTCTGAAAATCTGAGTATCTGACTTGCTTCTTGTGTCTTGGCTCTTGGTTCTTGCAGCTTCTTTTACCATTGAATAGATTCCATGCTATGCTGCTTTAGAAAATCATTGGCGCGGCTGAAGTGTTTATTCCCGAAGAAGCCACGGCTGGCAGAAAGGGGTGACGGGTGGACGGAGGTCAGAACCAGATGCCGGCCGCGGTCAATAAATTCTCCTTTACGAATGGCATAGTTCCCCCAAAGAATAAAAACTACATGTTCTTTTTGCTCATTGATCTTATGGATGACAGAATCGGTAAATGTTTCCCATCCTTTTCCCTGGTGTGAAGCTGCCTGATGAGCGCGGACCGTTAGTGTGGCGTTTAGCAGCAATACTCCCTGCCTGGCCCACAGTGTCAAATCTCCGCTTGCGGGGTTGGGCTTTCCAACATCCTGCTTCAGCTCCTTAAAGATATTATGCAGGCTTGGAGGAAATTCAACTCCATCGTTTACTGAAAAGCAAAGCCCGTGTGCCTGACCCGGACCATGATAAGGATCCTGTCCAAGGATCACTACTTTTAACAAATCGAACGGGCACTGGTCAAATGCATTAAAAATCAGCCTGGCAGGAGGATATATTTTTTGGGTACGATATTCTTCACGGACGAATTCTGTTAGTCTTTTAAAATAATCTTTTTCAAATTCATCAGACAGAATGGGTTTCCAGCTTGATTCAATTTTAACATCCATAATAATGGTTTTTATTTTACAAGCTAAAATAATCAATCCTTCAAGCTTTCCATCTATGTTTCATTGTTTTCCTTCTCTGTAATTTCTACTTTTGAGCACAAGACATGGAGCAGGGACTGCCAGTTGCCGGCTGCATGTCAACTCGTGACTCGCTACTCGCTACTTTTTACTTTTAAATTTTCAGCAATTATGGAAATATTATTTCTCCTGGCCGGATTGGCTGTCGGTTTCATCGTGGTTTTCCTTGTTTTTCGATTGAGAGGAAAAGACTCAGAGAATGAATTAATAGTCGTTCGTGCGCAATATGAAAAGGACCTGATCAGGCTGGAAGAAAAAACAGTCTACCTGCAAAATGAAAAGGACCGGTTGTCAGCGTGGCTTGAACGTTCTGAATCAGAGAAGGAAGAGCAGATGAGAAAATTAGCGGGTGCCGGGACGGAATTGATTAACCTTCAGGATAAACTGGCCACGCAAAAAAAGGAAATGGAAGAATTGCAAAAGAAATTTACTACTGAGTTTGAAAATGTGGCGCATCGGATATTGAAACAGAATTCCGATGAATTTACCCAGGTTAATCAAAAAAATATCAGCGGAATACTGGACCCTTTACGGGAAAAGATCCGGTTATTTGAGAATAAGGTGCAGGAAACCTATGAAAAAGGCTTAAAGGATCAAACAGACCTGAAAGCGGAGCTGAAGAAGCTGCAGGATCTGAACATGAAAATCAGTGATGATGCCAATAACCTGACCCGGGCTCTTAAAGGAGACGTAAAAAAGCAGGGAAACTGGGGTGAAGTGATCCTGGAACGGATACTGGAGCGGTCAGGATTAACCGAAGGACGCGAATATGAAAAGCAATTTAGTTTGGCTGATGACGAAGGGGAGAGGTTACAGCCCGATATTGTGATCCATTTACCGGAACAAAAGCATATTGTCGTTGATTCAAAAGTATCGCTTGTGGCCTACGACCGGTTAGTTAATGCTCCTGACGATTCCTCCCTGCAGCAATTTACCAGGGAACACCTGGCGAGTGTGAGAAGTCATGTCAAATTATTAAAAGAGAAACATTATCAGCTTATCCCCGGTCTGAATACACCTGATTTTGTATTGCTTTTTATTCCAATTGAATCGTCATTCAGTGTGGCCGTTCAGGCAGATCAGGAATTATTCACTTATGCCTGGGATAACAAAGTGGTTATTGTAAGTCCTTCAACATTATTTGCGACCCTACGTACAATTGCTTCGATCTGGCAGCAGGAAAATCAGACCCGGAATGCCGTTGAAATTGCCAGACAGGGTGGTGCGTTGTATGATAAATTTGCTGGTTTTATTAATGACCTGGAAAAAATTGGCACCAATCTGGATCAAACCAGAAAGAATTTTGATGCTGCGATGGGCAAACTTTATACGGGGAAGGGAAATCTCTTGCGCTCGGTCGAAAGGCTTCGCGAATTGGGAGCTAAAACCAGCAAGGAATTGCCAAAACAGTTGATGGAAGAGTAAGTCAGGAGTAGCGAGTAACGAGTTGTGAGTAGTGGGAATAGAAAAAGCTATTAGCTTTTAATAAAAATTTAAACCATATAACCTTATTACCCTGCAACATTGACACCCTTTCCCTGTTTCCGCGATGCTTTCAGACCGGCATTTTTTTACTGAGTAGGTCATCTTCGGGTGAGAATCCTGAAATAATCCTCATTCCCGGAAGCAGCCATTCTTCGTCATGGCTGGAACACAATACCGTCTTGGCTGTTGCGGTGACATAATTAATAAAAAACTGCTTTTGCTTTTCATCAAGCGCTGACGTCGGTTCATCGAGAAGCAATACCGGGCGATCGAGCAGCATGATCAGTGCCCAGCCCAGCTTTTGCCGGTCACCACCCGAAATGTCGATCGTATTTTTTTGAAGGATTTCAGGAGGCAAATTCACCAGATGAAGTTTTTCTTTGAGTATTTCAGCAGAATAACTCACGTGTTTATTGGGTGAGTATCTGAAAATTTCTTCAAAAACTTCGCTGACCCTTCCGTTTGGGAAGTCAATGTCCTGGCTCAGGTAGCCGATCTGCCCCCTGATCAGCTGCATGTTGCCTGGTTTTACCTCAGTATGATTGAATCGGATGGTTCCCTGATTGGCATCAATAAAACCCATGATGAGCTTTAGCAGGCTTGTTTTACCACTTCCTGACGGTGCAGTAAAGACCACTTTTTCGCCTGTTAATATTTTCAGGTTATATTGGTCAAGTATCTGCCGGTTTCCCAACCGGAGGGATATATTCTGAAATTGGATCATGAAGAACAAGAAAAAACTGATGACAAAAATGCCGGCTTTGATGCCGGCGTTTTATTTTCTTTTAACTGGCCTTTAGACGTTGCGCATCGCCTTGTTCTATTTTTGAGGCAGCGTATGCCTTTGATATTTTGATGTTTTTGACTCCGTCGGTCGGGCTTTCAAACATGGCGTCGATCATGATGCTTTCGCAGATCGCACGAAGTCCTCTTGCGCCAAGCTTAAATTCGATTGCTTTATCAACAATAAATTCCAAGGCATCCTCTTCGAAACTCAGTTCAATGGCATCCAGCTCAAATAGTTTGATATACTGCTTGATCAGGGAATTTTTCGGCTCTGTCAGGATATTTCTCAATGCCTGCCGGTCGAGCGCCTGCAAATAAGCCAGAACAGGCAATCTCCCGATAATCTCCGGGATCAGTCCAAAGCTTTTCAGATCCTGCGGAGAAATGTACTGCAACAAATTGGAACGGTCGATCGTTTCAACTGCCTTGTGAGCTCCATAGCCCACCACCTTGGTGTTGAGCCTGTTGGCGATCTTTTTTTCGATACCGTCGAAGGCGCCGCCGCAGATAAAGAGAATGTTTTTCGTGTTGACAGGGATCATTTTCTGTTCAGGGTGCTTACGGCCTCCCTGCGGAGGTACATTCACAATCGAACCTTCCAGAAGTTTCAGCAGTCCCTGTTGCACTCCTTCTCCGGACACGTCCCGGGTAATGGACGGATTATCTCCTTTACGGGCAATCTTGTCGATTTCATCGATGAAAACAATTCCCCGCTCAGCTGCGTCCACATTGTAGTCGGCAGCCTGAAGGAGCCGGGTCAGCAAACTTTCAACATCTTCACCCACATAGCCTGCTTCGGTTAGAACAGTTGCATCCACAATGGTGAAAGGCACGTGCAACATCCTGGCTATGGTGCGGGCCAATAATGTTTTTCCTGTACCTGTTTGCCCAACTAATATAATATTGGATTTTTCAATCTCTGTTTCATCCTGCTGAACTTTTTGGTTCAGTCTTTTGTAATGGTTGTACACCGCTACAGAAAGGACTTTCTTTGCTTGTTCCTGTCCAATCACATATTGATCGAGGAATTCTTTTATTTCTTTTGGCTTCAGGAGCTTAACTCCGCTGAGGTCGAATTCAGTGTCTTTTCTGAATTCTTCTTCAACAATGGCATAAGCCTGCTCGATGCAACGGTCACAAATATGACCTTCCATCCCCGCGATCAATAGGTTTACGTCTTTTTTCTCCCGTCCACAAAAAGAACATTTATCCATTTTAAAATCTCCTTGTTAAATACTCTTAGCTTTTCACCAAAATCTCGTCAATCATACCGTATTCTTTCGCTTCTTCTGAAGTCATCCAGTAGTCGCGGTCTGCATCTTTTTCAACCTGTTCATAGGTTTTACCGGCATGTTTGGCAATAATTTCATATAATTCTCTTTTCAACTTCAAAATTTCCCTTGCTGTGATTTCAATGTCCGATGCCTGTCCCTGAGCTCCTCCCATGGGCTGATGGATCATAATCCTGGAATGCTTCAAAGCCGAACGTTTCCCTTTGTTCCCGGCAGTAAGTAAAACGGCACCCATCGAGGCGGCCATCCCGGTACAAATAGTGGCAATGTCAGGTGAAATATACTGCATGGTGTCATAAACACCTAATCCGGCATGAACAGAGCCCCCGGGAGTGTTGAAATAGATCTGGATGTCTTTGTTTGGATCGGTCGATTCCAGGAACAGTAACTGAGCCTGAATAATGTTGGCAATATAATCGTCAATCGGCGTACCAAGAAAAATGATCCTGTCCATCATCAACCGCGAAAAGACGTCCATCGATGCCACGTTCAATTGCCTTTCTTCGATGATATAAGGCGTTAAGCTATTTGTGAACAGCGATTCATAACGGTGCATATTCAGGCTGCTGATGCCAATATGCCGGGTAGCATATTTATTAAATTCTTTTTGGTCGAACATAGTTTTATCCTCCTGTTTTTAAAAGAAAACTTTGTAAAATCCGGAATGCATTGCTTATGGAACATCCACGAACATAGTCAGGCCGGTTTTTACAAAGTTAAAAAAATAACTTTTGAAATGAACATGATTTGCAAAAACACCACTTCACGTGATTATTTGTTTGTCATGCGAATATAATGAAGCGAACTACACCTCAAATGGGAGAAGCTTAGTTTTCAAGTAATTTATTAAATTTTTCCTGGCTGATCTCTTTTTCTTCAAGAGTGACTTTTGACTTAATCACGTCAAGAATTTTATCCTCTTCTGCTTTAACGAACAGCCGTTTTCTTTCTTCTTCATTTTTCATCATTTGCACTGCATAGCTCTCCAGATGTTCGTCGGGAACGTCAAACATTCCATACTGGCTGAACTGCATAGCTGCGATCCGCTTCCCTTCAGTCTTAATGTCATCTTCAGTCACTTCAATGCCATAGTCTTTGACCAACCTGTCCCGAATAAGCTGCCAGCGCAAATCTTTTATGAAGTTTGGGAAGTCATTCTCAATTTGCTCATCAGTTAAATTCTTATTAGTCACTTTGATCCAGCGTTTAAGGAATTCTTCAGGTAATTCCATGTTTACTTTTTCGATCAAAGCTTCCCGGGTATCGATCGCGAATTTATAGTTGCCTGAGAAAACGAAGTTATCTTCAAGTTCTTTTTTAATGGTGTTCCGGAAATCTTCTTCAGTTTTTACTTCTGTGTTCTCACCAAAAGCTTTGTTGAAGAGTTCCTCATTGATTTCGGCCGGTTTGAAGCGAAGGACTTCAAGAATTGTGAAGCGAAAATCGCCTTCAACTTTTTCAGCGTCTTCATGTGAAAGATTCAGCAAATGACCAACTTCATGGCGGTTTTCGTAAGCTTTTACCGGATCCAGAACGACACTGTCGCCGGTTTTCCTGCCAATGATTTCATTTTTGATGGTTTCATCCTTGATCAGGTCGACAGATATAATCACTCTTTCAGCTTTAATGCCGTCCTGAACTGCATTGCCTTCTGCATCCAGTTGAACAAAGTCACCACGGAGAAGGTCTTTTTCTCCAGCTTCTTCCACCTGGACATTTTCACCAAAACGTCCGGTATATGCTTCAGCCTGTTTGTTTACCGTACCTTCGTCAACCGTGATGGTGTAGTAGGTGAACTTATTCCTTTTGTCAAGCTTGACTTCAATTTCAGGAGCCATCGCGATATCAAAGACAAATTCGAAATCCTCGTCTTTTTCCCAGTTAATATTGGGTTGTTTTTCCTCGTTTGGGAGAGGGTCACCTAAAATATTAAGCTTTTCGTCAATAAAATATTGTGACAAGTTCTGAGATAACATTTTATTCACTTCATCGGCAATAACCGCTTTCCCATACATCTTTTTCACGAGTCCCGCCGGAACCATTCCAGGTCTGAACCCAGGCATATTTGCCTTTTTTCGATAATCTTTCAGTACCTTTTCAACCGTCGATTCGTAGTCATTTTTTTCGATTTTCACGGTGATGGTGGCGTTCAACGCATCGATGTTCTCTTTTGTAATATTCATAAAATTCCACTACTTAATATTGTTGGAAAAATTTTGGCAATCAACTGGTTGCCTTAACGTCAGGATTACAATCTGACGAAATATAATTAATAAAAACCGCTTGCTTGAATGATTCATTCAAACATAGCGGCTGAGTTTTCAGTGCGGACGAAGGGACTCGAACCCCCACGCCGTGTGGCACTAGATCCTAAGTCTAGCGCGTCTACCAATTCCGCCACGCCCGCTAATTGAGGCGCAAATATAAAGCTAATTTTCAAAGTACCAAAGTATTCTTGACAGCAGATTGCCGGATAATTAACGGTGATTTCTCATTCAGTACAGACGATCGGCGACTATTAGACCATCAATTCTGCAATTCAGTGGCCTTGTTTATCGTAACGAGAAGTTCTGTCCCAGATAAACCCGCCGAACATCCTCGTCTCCTGCCAGTTCCTCGGCAGTGCCCGCCTTCAGGATCGAACCTTCAAAGAGCAGGTAAGAGCGGTCGGTAATTGAAAGTGTTTCATGGACATTGTGGTCCGTGATCAGTACGCCAATATTTTTTTCAACGAGTTTCCGTACAATTTCCTGAATGTCTTCTACTGCAATGGGGTCGACACCGGCAAAAGGCTCGTCCAGCAAAATGAATTTAGGATCGATGGCCAACGCCCGTGCAATTTCAGTTCGCCGGCGTTCTCCTCCTGATAACTGGTACCCTTTGCTTTTCCGGATATGCTGAAGCCCGAATTCCTGGATTAAAGATTCCAGTTTTTCTTTTTGATAATCTTTCTTGTAATCGGTCATTTCCAGCACCGCCTTCAGATTATCCTCGATACTCAGTTTACGAAAAACAGATGCTTCCTGCGCCAGATAGCCAATTCCTTTTTTTGCCCGTTTGTAAACAGGAAGTTTGGTAATTTCTTCATCATCGAGAAAAATCCGGCCCGATAGGGGTTGGATCAACCCCACAATCATGTAAAATGATGTCGTCTTTCCCGCGCCGTTCGGCCCCAGAAGACCAACAATTTCTCCCTGGCTGACCTCAAAGGAAACCCCTTTTACAACCGTTCTTTTACGGTATTTCTTGACAATATTTTCTGCTCTTAGTATCATTCAGGTTCAAAGATATTGCTAAAATTTAAGACGGTCAAATGGTATATGGTTACAAGGTTGCAGGGTCGGAGGGTGCAGATTGCATGGTGCATTGGCTACAGTGTATAGCGTAAGAATAATTTCTTTATGCGGGGTTCCATTTTCTCTTCTCCGGTTTCCGGTTCCCATTCTCCGTTCACATCTTCTCCAGTTCTTCATCTGCCTTCTTGCTTACTCTCTTTGAAATAATAATACCTATTTCATAAAGGAACACCAGGGGAATACATACCATGATCTGACTGAACACGTCGGGAGGAGTAATAATGGCCGATATGATCAACAGGACAATGTAAGCGTGTCTCCGGTACTTGCTCATCATGTGGGGAGTAAGTATCCCTACTTTACTCAAAACATAAACGACAACCGGCAATTCAAAAATGATGCCGCTGGCCAGAGTAATGGATGTGACGGTATTGATGTATGATAAAATATTGATCTGATTGTCCACAGAAGCACTGATGGAGTATGATCCTAAAAAGTGAACGGAAAGGGGTACAATTAAATAGTACCCAAAAAGTACTCCCAGAATAAAAAGAACTGACATATAAAATACAGCACCCGTTGAGTACTTTCGTTCTTTCTCATAAAGAGCGGGTTTAACGAACCTCCATATCTCATAGATCACATAGGGTGAAGCGATAATCAGGCCGACAATAACAGAGGTCCAGAAATGCGTCATAAACTGACCGGACATGTTAATACTGATCAGCTGAAATTCTTTCGTATTGATCCTGACAGAATCCATTCCAAGGAAATCGGCGAGCAGACCAAACATTCTGTTCGTCCAGAAATCGGGTCTCTTGGGACTGAAAATAATCTCGTCGAAAATGATATCTTTTTCAATAAAAGCAATCACTGAAAAGATAACAATCGCCAGGAAAGCACGAATGATGTGCCATCTCAGTTCTTCCAAATGTTCAAGGAATGACATTTCCTCTTTAGGAGTTTTTGTTTTTGTTCCTCTCTTTTTGCTTTGCGTTTCGGTCATTTCCGGAATTGGTTTGGGCGTTATCAAATTAAATCAGTAAAAAAAACCGGGACAAATATAGCTAGAATTCGTGTTGGGGACATTGTTTAAAAGCTTAAAATTTTCAAATGAGGAATTTAAGAAAATAAAATGCAAAAAAATCATTTCAAATTCAATCAGATTTTATCTATCTTAGATTTCTGGTATATTCATGGGATAAGTGAGGAATGAATCCTGATAAGTATATACAACTGTATACAACGACGCGGACATTTTCTAATTGACTTTGTTCGCGGTGGATTAATTTGGAGTAGAGACACGCGGGTTCCATGGGAACTCCTTTAAGAATAATTTGTACACAAAATGAAAAATGAGCTTGAATTAACTGATCAACTCCGGAAATATTTTGGATTTGACCGGTTTAAAGGGCAGCAGGAAGATGTGATTAGGTGTGTTTTGGATGGCGGTGATTCGTTCGTTCTGATGCCAACGGGAGGTGGAAAGTCTTTATGTTATCAGCTGCCGGCAATGATTATGGACGGAACGGCAATTGTGATCTCACCTCTCATTGCGCTGATGAAAAATCAGGTAGACTCCATTCGAAGTTTAGGAAATGATGATGGGATTGCCAATTTTCTGAATTCATCTTTATCCAGGCAAGCCATTCAACAGGTCAAGGATGATGTCACCGCAGGCAAAACCAAGTTACTTTACGTTGCACCTGAATCATTGACCAAACAAGAGAATATTGATTTTCTCAAAAATATAAAAATTTCATTTTATGCCATTGACGAGGCGCATTGCATTTCTGAATGGGGTCACGATTTTCGTCCTGAGTACAGGCGAATCAGGCCTATTATTCAGGAGATAGGTGAAGCGCCGGTGATGGCATTGACTGCAACAGCTACAGCTAAAGTTCAGCACGACATTCAAAAGAACCTTGGGATGCTGAATGCAAAAGTTTTTAAGGCATCATTTAACCGGCCCAATTTGTACTATGCGGTTAAGGCTAAGGTAAAACCGGAAACTCAAATCATAAGGTTCATCAAAGAAAATGAAGGCAAATCGGGAATTATTTATTGCCTCAGCCGTAAAAAGGTGGAAGAACTGGCTGAACTGTTACGAGTGAACGGGATAAAAGCGCTGGCTTATCACGCGGGAATGGATTCGGCAACCCGATCGGGGAATCAGGATAAATTCCTGATGGAAGAAGTGGACGTGATCGTGGCAACAGTGGCCTTTGGTATGGGTATTGATAAACCGGATGTTCGTTTTGTGATCCATTACGATATACCTAAAAGCCTCGAGGGGTATTATCAGGAAACAGGTCGTGCAGGCCGTGACGGAGGTGAAGGACAATGTATCGCCTTCTACTCTTATAAAGATATCCAGAAACTGGAGAAGTTTATGCAGGGGAAACCCGTAGCTGAGCAGGAAATAGGGCGCCAATTATTGCTGGACACTGCTTCCTACGCGGAATCAGCGGTTTGCCGCCGCTTTATCCTGCTCAACTACTTCGGAGAAACTTTGGATGAACCGTGTGGCAATTGTGACAATTGTCTCAATCCCAAAGAACAGATTGAAGCAGGAGATGAAGTACATCGGGCGATGTCTGCGATCCGGGAAGTAAAGGAAAAATACAAAGCGGAACATATCTCCGATATTTTGACGGGAAAAATAACTTCGGCAGTGAAATCATTCCATCATGATGAGCTGGAAGCATTTGGTAATGGCGATGATCACAGCGCGCGTTTCTGGAATGCGGTTTTTCGTCAAAGTATGGTTGCCGGATTGATCACCAAGGATATTGAGAATTACGGATTGCTGAAACTGACAGACAAGGGTAATGCTTTTATCGAACATCCGGGCTCTTTTTTGCTGGTGCGTAATCATAATTACGATGAACTGGAGGAAGAGGCAAATCTGGTTGGCGCTCCTGCAGGAGGAGCCGCAGGAGATCCTGAATTATTTGAAATGCTGAAAGATCTTCGAAAATCTGTTGCAAAAAAACATAATCTGCCGCCGTTTGTCATTTTTCAGGATCCTTCTTTGTCAGATATGTCCATTCAATACCCGGTTACGATCGAGGAGTTGAAAAATATTCAGGGGGTTGGTGAGGGAAAAGCGAAGCGTTATGGCACAGAGTTCGTGGAATTGATCAAGGCTTATGTGGAAGACAATGATATTGAACGTGCCCAGGATATGGTTGTCAAAAGTGTTGCGAATAAGTCGAAGATGAAAGTATCGATTATTCACAGCATCGACCGGAAAATCTCACTGGAAGACATTGCCGATTCAAAGGGAATAGAAATGAGCGAGTTGATTTCCGAAATTGAGGCCATTGTCAATTCAGGGACCAGGATCAATATCGATTATTATATCGACGAGGTAATAGACGAAGATCATCAGGAGGAAGTCTACGAGTATTTTCATGAAGCAGAAGATGATTCGATAGAACTGGCGCTGAAGGAACTTGGAGAAGATGAATATTCGGAGGAAGACATTCGCTTAATACGGATCAAATTTATCTCTGAACTGGGGAACTAACATGTCAGCATTGATCCGAAAACTTTTACGATTTTTCTTTGCGCAGCACTTATTCAGTCTGGCAGCAGGAATTTTTTTAATTCTTCGAGACAATTTGTACTGCTTTTCATTCGACCATCGGGAAATACTCTAAATGCAACGTTAAGATTAAAGGGAATTGTTTATTGAACCATGCTTGTTTCGTCCGGTTTGATTTATATTTGTCAAATTTTGAATTACTCGGCAAATGTGGAATTGGTTCGTTCGGATTATTTTGCGTAACCGGATTGCAATTTTGGCAATAATCGGTGTGGTTACTCTTTTTATGGGATTTATGGCAACAAAAGTCCAGTTTTCTTATGAAATGAATAAAATGTTGCCGGAGAACGATTCAATTTATAAAAGTTACCAGGAATTTAAGCAACGCTTTGGAGAAGACGGAAGTGTTATCGTTTTGGGCGTCACGAATCCGGACATTTTCCAGTTGGAGGAGTTCAACAGGTGGTATGATCTTGGAAACAACATCAGGAATATTAAAGGCATTCAGGAGGTGGTCAGTATTGCCCGTACTGTAGTTCTCGAAAAAGACACTACTGCCCGGAAGTTTACATACTGCCCGCTGGTTTCGAAACGCCCGTCAAACCAGGCAGAAGTAGACAGCATTCGCAATATATTGTTTTCTATGCCCTTTTATAACGGATTGCTGTATAATGAAAAAACAAGTTCATACCTGATGGCTGTCACCCTGACAAAGGATAATATTAATGCGAAAGGACGAATCCGGGTAGTGAACCAAATTACCAGTCTTGTCAGCCAATATCAGAAAGAAAGCAATCTTCAGGTTCACTGTTCGGGATTGCCGTACATCAGGACGGTAACAACAACCATGATTAAGGATGAGCTTTTTCTTTTCATTATTTTGTCGATGATCGTGGCAGCTCTTATTATGTTTTTCTTTTTCAGGTCGTTCAGAGTGGTGTTGTCCTCCTTGCTTCTGGTCGGCCTGAGTATCGTATGGGCCATGGGTATTTTATCTGTGCTGGGCTATAAGATTACGATCCTGACAGGGGTTATTCCATCCCTGATTGTCATTATCGCTGTCGAGAACTGTATTTATATCCTCAATAAGTATCATTTTGAGTATACCAGGCATGGAAATAAGGTCAGAGCTTTGTCACGTACCATCCGCCGCATCGGTTTTGCTTCGTTGATGACCAATACGGCGACGGCAATGGGATTTATGGCCTTTATTTTGGTTAATAACAGAATGTTCAGTGAGTTTGGTTTGGTCACTTCTATAAACATCATGCTCGAGTTTTTTCTGACCATTACTTTGTTCCCGATATTTCTAAGTTTTATGAAACCGCCCAAAGAAAGGCACACCAGACATCTTGAAAACGTCTTCCTGAGGAAACTAACCGGGCTGATTGTTGACCTGATTACCCTTCACCGCAAGAAAGTCTATCTGATTTCACTGCTGGTGGTAATTGTCAGTGTGTACGGATTGAGCCGGATGAAGACGTCCGGGAAAGTAGTTGATGATTTGGCAAAAGATGATCCGATTTATGTTGATCTGAAGTATTTTGAAAACAACTATGGCGGAGTCATGCCTTTCGAAATTTCAGTCGACACGAAAAAGCCTAATGGGGTGATGCGTCTATCAACCTTAAAGAAGATTGACCGGCTGCAGGAGCAGATCGGACAATATCCGGAGTTTTCAAGGCCTGTCTCTCTGGTTGAAATGGTGAAGGTTGCCCGGCAGGTCTTCTATTCGGGTGATTCGGCAAAATA
>Ga0074195_1002416_pt1 | contig 20947 bp, 16 predicted proteins | sample EPASupsiteHSE623_FD_64525 | JGI IMG/M metagenome (GOLD analysis project Ga0074195, IMG submission 64525) | Bioremediated contaminated groundwater from EPA Superfund site, New Mexico - Sample HSE6-23 | ecosystem: Environmental > Aquatic > Deep subsurface > Groundwater > Contaminated ...
CAGGAAGTCCGGGGCCAGGGTGGTTTATGCTTCGTCCTCATCTCTTTACAACGGCCTGCAGCCGCCTCATCGCGAGGACATGACGATTCAAGTAGCGGACTATTACACCGAGGCCCGGCTGGCTATGGAGCGGATGGCGGAGCTTTACAAGATTCTATTCGATGTAAACTCGGCGGGCATGAGATTCTTCTCCGTGTACGGGCCGAAGGAAGAGGCCAAGAAGCAGTACGCAAATATGGTTTCGCAATTCCTGTGGGAGATGCGAGAAGGCAATACGCCGCTTATTTTCGGGGACGGATCGCAGACGAGGGACTTCACCTACGTCAAAGATGTGGTGCTGGCGCTGCGGCTGGCCATGAAGTCGGATTATCACGGTATCCTGAATGTGGGAACGGGAAAGGCGTACAGCTTCAATGATGTGATCCGGATATTGAATGAGAAGCTTGGCGTTTCAATTAAGCCGCAATATGCAGCCAATCCAATTAAAAATTATGTGAAAGATACCCGGGCGGATATAACAAAGGCGAATAGTGTTCTCGGGTTCAAGGCCGAGTTTTTGTTGGAGAAAGGCATTGACGCATTGCTGAAAGCTGAATGACGCCCCGCATGTATCCGTTATCTGGAAAGGCCGAACATTTCGGAAAAGATTGAAGCTGACCCGATGAATGAGCTTGAGAGCAAAAAAATGCGCATTGCGGTATTTCACGATTATATCGGGGCAATTGGCGGCGGAGAGAAGCTTGTACTAGCCCTGGCGCGGGGGCTTGGAGCAGATCTCATTACTACTGATATAAACAAGGAATCCGTTTCGAAGCTCGGATTTGATGATGTCAAGATAATCTCGATCGGGAGAACGCCAAAGATTGCTCCGTTTAAGCAGATATATGCATCCGTCTTATTTGCCTCCTGCAAATTTCCAAAATATGATTTCTATATTTTCAGCGGAAACTGGGCCCATTACGCTGCAAGAAAACATAAGCCGAATCTCTGGTATTGTCATACGCCGGTCAGAGCTTTTTATGACCTGCGTGAATATACTCTTGCCAATCAAAAAAGCCCGATGCATCGAGCAATCGCTCGTGCGTGGATCTCGATTCATAGCACATTTGACCTGAGGACACTGAAAGACATCAACTGCATTGCCACAAATAGCATCAATACCGGCAAACGAATCAAGAAATATTACGGTAGAGATGCAAGGATAATCTACCCTCCCATCCCCGTAAATCAGTTCAGGTCCTCGGATTTTGGCGATTATTGGCTCTCCGTAAACAGGCTATACCCGGAGAAGAGAATTCCTCTGCAAATCGAAGCCTTCAGGAAGATCCCTGGCGAGAGGCTGAAGATTGCGGGTTGGTACAGTGAAGGCGATCACGCCAAAGGCAAGCTGGGATACCTGGACCATTTGCCGGAGAACGTTGAGCTATTGGGATCGGTCTCCGAGGAGGAGCTGGTCAGGCTCTATGCCGGTTGCAAGGGATTCATATGCACGGCGATGGACGAGGACTTCGGGATGACTCCGGTCGAGGCAATGGCCAGCGGAAAGCCGGTAGTGGCCGTGAGGGAAGGCGGCTATATGGAATCGGTAGTCGACGGCGTGACGGGGAGATTGGTAGAACCTACCGTCGCGAGCATTACCGGGGCTGTGGAGGAGATTTCCAGGAATGGATGCGCCGCATACAGGGCGGCTTGCCTTGAGAGGGCGAGGTCTTTTGACGAGTCGATCTTTTTGGATCTGATAAAAAATGAAATATATAAAATCAATGAATGCAAATGCAAGACTATTTGCTAGATATCTATATCGATTTGTAAGATTAGTATCTGATGTCTGGATTGTGCTCCACTTTTAAAAAATAAACTTCAAAATGATATTTATAACTATACTAATTTTGGGAATCTATTGGCATCTTTTACTGACGATTCGGCGCTATATATTCTTGAAGTTGAACTGAAAATCGATCCAACTCTATCCAGAAAATTTAATATAGTATTACGTGGTAAGCCCATATTATTCCTCAAAAATAGCGCAAAGCTTATGAGGTACAAGATATTGCTAACTATCCGCTAAGATCTGCGAATCTTTGGCGAGTCCTGCAATAGTGCAAGTTTAGGAGGTGAGGAAGATGAGAAAAGATGCGACCACTGACACGGGGCCAACCATTATAAGAGTTAAGCACCTCCTCGGAAATGACTTTTTGAGACAGAGTTCAATAGTGTTTCTTGCGTCGATAATAGGCTGTCTCTTCAGCTATCTCTATCAGATCTATGTGGGAAGGGCACTCGGTCCGGAGGGATATGGTACCTTTGGATCGCTGTTTGCCATCTTTTACCTGATCTCGATCTTTGCCGGCACAATTCAAACTGCCGGGGCCAGGTTTGTCTCTGATTTATACACCAGGGGCCATGCAGGCGAAATCGGACCCTTGCTTTATGGCATGCTAAAGAAATCCGCTGCCTTAGGTGCAATCGGATTCGCAGCTTTCTACCTGATTCGCCAAGATATCGCCGGCTTCTTGAAGATCGATTCGCAGGAACAAGTTCTCGTATTGGGCACAATTCTCCTCGCATCTTTCCTTCTTCCGGCAGTTACGGGCGCAGTCCAAGGATTGCAGAGGTTCTACCTATTTGCGTTCCTCGGGGCTTTGACTATGGGGCTGAAGTTCCTTTTCGGCGTTCTCCTGGTGAGCATGGGCTTTGGCGTATCGGGGGCGCTTGGTGCAGTAACATTGGCCACCATTGGAACACTGCTGGTCGGACTCTTTGTGCTCCGTCCTTACCTCGGAAAGAGCCGGAAAAATGCTGATTATAACTTCAAAGAGCTTTACCTTTATTCCGCACCGGCGCTTCTGGTGATGGTGTGCCTCGCAGTTCCGTCAAATGCTGATGTGATTTTGGCAAAGCACTTTTTCAACGGGCATGAGGCAGGATTATACACCGCTGCATCAGTGATCGGCAAGATTGTTCTATTCTTGCCTTCATCGATCTCTGCAGTGATGTTTCCCAAAGCCGCAGAGAAGAATATTTTGGGAGAAGATACGCTGCATCTTCTTAATCGAAGCCTTCTATATACCGGATTGCTGTCGGGGCTTGCCGCTGCAGCCTTCGCGATCAGCCCGTCCTTTATCGGTTTAATCTTTGGGGCAGGGTACACTCAAGCAGCCGGAATAACCGGATTGTACGCTGTTGCCATGGCCCTATTCTCAATGACCTGGGTAGTGGCTCAGTACTGTCTTGCAGTCGACGATCTGAAGTACACCTATCTTCTTGTCGCCGTGACCGCCCTGGAACTGGGAATAATTGCGCTGATACACGGCACAGTCGTGCAAATGGCAGAAGTGCTGGTAATCGTAAACTTCGTTCTTTTTATATTAAGCTATTTATATGTGATTTTGGGAGGAAGAGCAATTGGGAGGGAACGGATTGAAGATCTCGATCATAATGCCCGCGTTCAACGAGGGGCCCAGGATATACGATAATATCGCCGAGACTCTGCAAACAATGGCGGATCTGAATTTGCACTGCGAGTTGGTCGTAGTCGACGATGGGAGCGTTGACGGGACCTACAAGGAAGCCTGCAGGGCCGCATCCAGATTTCCGAATGTCCGGGCCGTTCGCTATACCAACAACGGCGGCAAAGGAAACGCTCTGAAGTACGGCTTTCGGTATGTGACGGGAGACCTTGTGCTTTTCCTGGATGCGGACCTGGATATTCATCCGAGGCAGGTTAAGACGTTCCTGGAGATTATGGAGAAAAATGAAGCTGATGTGGTTATAGGCTCCAAGAGACATCCGCTCTCGCAAATAGACTATCCTATGCAAAGGAAGGTCCTGAGCACCGCCTACAGTATTCTCATCAAAGGTCTCTTCGATCTGTCGGTTAGAGACACTCAAACAGGAATAAAACTATTCAAGCGTGAGGTTTTGGATAGAGTCTTTCCCAAGGTGCTGGTAAAGAGGTACGCCTTCGATCTTGAATTGCTGGTAAATATAAGGCATAAAGGGTATAGAATTGTTGAAGCTCCGATAATATTGAACTTTCAACGCAAATTTGGCCGAGTGGGCATGCGAGATATTATGCCGATCGCCATAGATACAGCTGCGATCTTTTATCGCTTGAAGATAATAAAATATTATGATGAACCGGATGGATATGAGAGAACTAACTGTATCGATTGTAGTCCCGCTGAAAGCGCCGAATAAGAACTTAGAGGAGTGCCTGGAGCATTGCCTCAAGCTCAATTATTCCGATTATGAAATATTAGTGTTGCCGGACGGGCCTTCAAGTTTGAGCTGGCCAAAGACCAGAGTTATTCCCAGCGGGGCCACAGGCCCTTCCGAGAAGAGAGATTTGGCCCTCAAGTATGCAAGAGGAGAAATTATAGCATTTATCGATGATGATGCCTATCCCGCCAATGATTGGCTGAAGAACGCATCGAAATACTTCGATGACCCTCAGGTTGCCGCGGTGGGCGGGCCGGCTGTGACTCCGGACAATGACGGCTTTATGCAGAAGGCCAGCGGATATGTTCTCTCTTCGTTCATGGGCGGGGGAAGCTATACCTTCAGATATATACCGGGGAGTGTCAGAGAGGTCGATGACTATCCGACATGCAACCTCTTGGTCAGAAAGTCCGTCATGGAAAAGGTAGGTGGATTTGACAACAAATTCTGGCCGGGAGAAGATACAATCCTCTGTCTGGAGATAACCAAGCGGGAGGGCAAGAAGATAATCTATGCTCCGGACGTTCTCGTCTACCACCACCGACGAACCCTCTTCAAGCAACACCTGCGACAGATCTGGAGCTATGCCGTTCATAGGGGATTCTTCGTTAAGAGGTTTCCTGAGACCTCTCTTCGGCTATCATATTTTCTGCCCACGATCTTCGTGGCGGGATTGGTGGCGGGACTGTTGCTCTCTCTCAAGTTTGAGACGATCAGGTTCATTTACTTGCCGATACTTGCCGTATATGCATTGGCGGCTCTCGCCACCGGCCTTAAGACCAGGGATGCAATGATGGCGGTCACGGTTGCAGCAGGCATAGCATTGACCCATATTTACTATGGGATCGGATTTGTTCTCGGGCTATTAAAGAGGGACCTGGAGCGTTAGCTATTCACATCCTATTATTTCAAATCCCATTATTTCATTATCTTGGCAGATCAATTAATCAGCATGAAATACGGTAAACGGTACCCTTTTGAGGAAGATCGAAGATGAAAGTGATGATTGCTTATCCGCCGCTGGAGAGCGACAAAGGAGTCCCCCTTCTCAGCCAGAACCGGCAGTTCCAGTGGTTCAACTCACCCACCTACATTTATCCGATGGTTCCGGCCTGTGCGGCCACCATGCTCAAAGATTGCGGCCACGAAGTCCTCTGGGAAGACGGAATCGCAGAGGAGAGGAAATATGCAGACTGGTTGGATAGGGCTGTGAGGGCGGCCCCGGATATTATTGCCGTGGAGACCAAGACGCCGGTGGTCAAAACCCACTGGCGGATCGTCGGCGACCTGAAAGAAGCCCTTCCCGATACGAAAGTTGTTCTGATGGGAGACCACGTAACCGCTCTTCCGGCGGAGTCCTTCCAGCAGAGCCCGGTAGATTTCGTCCTGACCGGCGGAGACTACGACTTCCTCCTGGTTAACCTGGCCGAATGGATTGAAGGAAGATCAAAGCTCGAACCGGGAATTTGGTACAGGGACGGCGGCGTTAAAAATACCGGCAAATTCGAGCTGAACCACGACCTGAATTCTCTTCCCTTTATCGATCGTGATCTCACCAGATGGCAGCTTTACAGCGAGAAGAACGGCAATTTCAAGAGGACGCCCGGCACCTATACCATGATTGGCCGGGACTGCTGGTGGCGCAAAGGCGGAGGATGCACATTCTGCTCCTGGACCACGCTTTACCCCAAGTGGCGCGCCCGCCGCCCGGAGCTTTTGGCGGATGAGATTGGAATCCTGATTGAGCGATACGGCGTGAAGAGCGTTTTCGACGATACGGGCGCGTTTCCCATCGGCGAGACGCTGCGCAAGTTCTGCCGCCTGATGATCGAGCGCGGCTACCATGAAGAGATTGAGTTCAGTTGCAACATGAGGTTTGGGGCGCTGAGCCTGGAGGACTACAAGCTCATGAAGCGGGCCGGGTTCAGGATGCTTCTCTTCGGCCTGGAGTCGGCTCAGCAGGAGACCCTCAACCGCATCAACAAGAACCTCACCGTGGATGAGATCAAGGACTCGTGCCGCAAAGCCAAGGAAGCCTGCCTTGAGCCGCACCTGACCATAATGCTGGGCTACCCCTGGGAGACGAGAGAGGACGCCTTCAACACCTTCGGTCTGGCCAAGTATCTCTTCGAGAAGGGCTGGGCGGATACTTTGCAGGCAACCATTGTGATACCCTATCCGGGAGCCAGGCTCTTCCAGGAATGCCGGGAGGGCGGCCTGCTCAATACGATGGATTGGGATGAGTACGACATGCGCAGGATGGTCATGAAGTCGGAGCTATGCGAAGAGGACGTGAAAGAGATCACTCAGAAGATGTACAAGCTGTTCATGAATCCGAAGTACGTCATGCGCAAAGTCGCAAACATCCGGAGCTATGAAGATATGGCATTTATCGTGCGAGGGGCAAAGAAGGTCGTCGGGCATTTGAAGGATTTCAAGGCCTGAGGGATAGCGAGATCCAAGAGACCCGCGATGCTTCAATTTTCAATCTGCCCATCCCGTGCGCGCAGGTGTGAGAGCATCGCTTCGTCTTCCCCCATGTTTAACGATGGGTATTTCACCCTAGATTCCTTTTGGAAACCCTGGCCAATGATGCGGTCCCATCGACTCAAAATAACTCTTTGGCCGCTTCATGGTCGATCACTTGCAGATTTGACTTTTCAGGAACGTAGTACTTCAGCTTTGTGTCTGTTGTTAAAAAGTAATCTACATTGTAGGCCAACGCATATCCCAAATGTACCAAGTCAGTATCTGTTAGCCTGTAGTCTTTCCGTTCGCCTTTCTTATATTTTTCAACCAGCCAATAACATGCATCGGCCACAAGAGTGTTTGGATAAAGAAAGCTGAGATCGAGGGTGCCCCAAAAATCAATCAACTTATGGAGCTCGTCCAAGTCATGGTCCGTGTTCTCTCGTTCTCCTTTGAGGCATTCAATAACGCTTTCTCCAAGAACTGAGATTGGTACCAGTGGAATAATATGAGGTGCTGTGCTCAAGTGGTCCAAGAGTTTCTGCATATTAATGGGCTTGATATCCGCTCGGTTGGACCCAAAGCAAAAGAAAAAGATAGCAGAGTCTATGACTACCTTAATGGCTTTCATCAAAGATGCTTTCCAAGTGTCTCTTCATCTCATTGAACTCTTCCTCAGTAACACGCCAGGTTATCTTTCCATAAATGTTTACTGCGCCGCCATAAGGAAGCATGTCTTTGAGCATCTCAATATTTCCGGCCATTTTTATCCTAATCTTTTGGTTCGCTGCACAAGTATTTTAAGCTTCCGAACCGGCATCAATGATACTTCCATACCTCCAATATACGTTACACTCAGACGCTGTACGTTTCCGGATACTGCTCTTCGGCCTGAAGTCGGCGCGGCAGGAGCCCCTCAACCGCATCAACAAGAATCTCACCGTGGATGAGATCAAGGACTCATGCCGCAAAGCCAGGGAAGCCTGCCTTGGGCCGCACCTGACCATAATGCTGGTCTACCCCAGGGAGACGAGAGAGGACGCCTTCAACGCCTTCGGTCTGGCCAAGTATCTCTTCGAGAAGGGCTGGGCGGATACTTTGCAGGCTACCATCGAGATACCCTATCCGGGGCCAGGCTCTTTCAAGAATGCCGGGAGGGCGGCCTGCTCAATACGATGGATTGGGACGAGTACGACATGCGCAGGATGGTCATGAAGTCGGAGCTATGCGAAGAGGACGTGAAAGAGATCACTCAGAAGATGTACAAGCTGTTCATGAATCCGAAGTACGTCATGCGCAAAGTCGCAAACATCCGGAGCTATGAGGATATGGCATTTATCGTGCGAGGGGCAAAGAAGGTCGTCGGGCATTTGAAGGATTTCAAGGCTTGAGGGATATCGAGAATTCTGGTGTTTGTAATGGCAGACGATAATTCTTCGGCGAAAAGGACCTGCAAGGATGCAGCAGATCTCTCTCGATTAAGCTTGGCAAAATCGTCTAGAAGGTAACCCTCGATGATGTCGTATCAAGAATCGAGGGATATATCATAATGGACGATGTAGATACGACGGCAATCCTTCGGGAAATGAGAGATCGACCATATGAGTACTGATGTAATGATCTGGGCAAGCAACTCGGATGGACGTTTGCGATTAAGCGATTTCGTGATTGGGCCCTGCTTAAGATTGCAGGCAAATTATTAATGGAATTAAGCTGAATCATATAACCTGATGAAGCTTAAGGTGAGGATCAGAGGCAGCAAGGTCCATGAGGTGGGCTACAGAGTATTCTTGCTGAGGAAGGCGTTGGAGCTTGGCGCGGAGAGGTTCAATGCTCTGAATTCTGATGAGGACAATTTGCAGATTCTCACTGCCTTCATTGAGGGGCCAAAGGACCTGATCGCGGATTTTTCCGAGGCTGCAAGATCCCATAAGCCTGCGATGGCAGAAATCATGGATATTTCATTTCAAGAGCATAAGGGATACATCATTGGTATAGGCGATTACATACATTTGCTTAAAGTTGAACTGCTCAATGAAGGCGTATCTGCGCTGCCGAAGGGCGGCTATGCAAGACCTTCACCGGCATAATGGCACTTCCTTCGGCTCACTATGTTCTCTTCGCTACTTCGCGATTTTCCGTTTTCGTCCTTGTACTCGCAGTTGATATTATGTATTGCCATATTTTTTCCGCCATTCCCAGGTTTTTCTGCAGTCCGCTTTCTCCGGCAGAAGGTCCAAGAGATCATCCGGGTAGGCGCACATGCCCCAACAGCCTCAAATTCGCAATATTCAAGCATTTCAATGCATAAATAATCAGTATTTTGAATCCATAATCGTATTAGGGCAAAAAAGACCGCAGCTATAAAAATGATTTCAAGTTCTGGCGTGATCAAGACGTTAATGTCAATTATGGTAATATAATTATTTTTTCTTGAAATGACCAAAAGACATATAACTATAAAAATTCGTTAGGCCAGCGGGTGTTCAAGAGTTGGCCTGCGAGCATAAAAGCTATGGAGAAGTTGCCTGGCTCCCCTTTAAGTACCGAGGAATGGATCGGGGTCTCAAGCAGCATCCGGTCTGCTCCGAGTGCGGTCTGGTCAAGAGCGTCTCCAGCGACCGGCCCAAGTCCATCGGCCACTTCATAAACATCCTCAATCAACTCTCTGTTTCATATTCCCTCAGCCGGGTTCAGATAAGGCTCATCTCCAGGGATTTGAAGTGCCTGGAAGATTCCTATGGCTTTTGCAGACATCAGCAGGAAGAGGTCTTCAAAGAGATTATACAAAAATATACCAGGATACCGGAAAGGTACATCAAGGGCGCTCTTTAGTGCCGGAATTAATTGAGCCTGCGGGGCTGTGATCGGAGGGCCGGCATGATGCAGCGGAGGCGGTATCATTCAATTCCAGGCAAAAATGAGATTGATGAATATCACTTAATCCCATATCAGTTCTTCCAGTGCCCGCAGGTGTAAAAGTGCTTCTTCTCCCTTCCCTGTTGTCCTGTACTTGGGAATATTGCCCTCGATCTTAACCATTAGGTCGTTTCGGCTTATTAGCTCCAGGTACGGCTGGATGGTATGAAAATTCAGGCCGCATCTATAAACAATTTGCGTCGTCGCGCAGGTTTCCAGAATCTGGCGAAGAATTTGATCCTTGAACCTCTTGCTGTTCATCAAAAATTTGTTTAGTATGTTGTGTAATTACAACTCTTTCGTATTGACAAATCTGAGATTAGGTCGGCCCATCACTTATGCCTAATAATCCTTTCCTGGGAGCGCTTCTTTCTGCATAGGCAGCGGGTGCGTTTGAACGCCTATCTAGGAGGAAGTAAAGGTGGTCCAGCATCTCTTTCAGGCAGGGGGAAAGCCCGATGTATCAAGAAACCCTTGGTGTCGGCCTTGAATTGTGCCAGGGACTGTGATCGGAGAGCCGACATGAGACAACGGGGGCTGTTGACGATGATTGATAACGATATGGAAAATAAGCTCGTCTCCATTATAATTACAACACGAAATGAAGAAAAATCGATAGCTAATTGCCTTGAGAGCATTATGGATCAATCCTATGAATATATCGAACTAATCGTAGTCGATAATAATTCTACAGATAATACTAAACAAATCGCACTTAACTATACTGAGAATGTGTATAATATGGGGCCGGAGAGAAGTGCGCAACGAAATTTTGGAATAATAGATGTCGCAAGAGGAAATTACATCATGTATATTGATGCAGACATGACGTTAGAGCCAGAGTTAGTACAAGAAGCCATATCAGTAATAAAAAATGAGACCTCGTTAGTAGGATTATTTATTCCCTTGAGATGGATTGGAAATAATTGGATTATAAGAGCTAAAGGCTTTGAACGCGAATTCTATGATGGGACAAGCCTTGACGCTGCTCGATTCATTCGGAGAGATGCATTTTTAAAAATTGGTGGATTTGATAACCGTCTATTTGCTGGTGAAGACTGGGACTTGAACAAACGATTAAAGACGTTAGGCGAAATTGGAATCACAAAAAATAAGCTTTACCATTATGAGGATGAGTCTATCAGCCTAAAAGATTATATAAATAAAATATATTATTATTCAACTAATTTGGGCGTGTATATCGATAAATGGGGCACGGGTGATAGAGATATAAAGAATCAATTTGGAATATATTATCGGTCCGTTGGTGTATTTACAGAAAATGGAAAGTGGAAAAAGCTAGTTTGCAGCCCAATTCTTTCTTTCAATATGTATTTGCTTAAAATTTTGGCCATGATGATTTTTGTTTATAAAAATAAAAAACAAATCCACTAACTAGGTCCGGAGTTTAGATATATTATTTAATTCAAGCCAACAATATAATTCAAATTTTTCTAATAGATGGGTGTGGTTCTGATTGAAAATTCTGATAATATCTCATGGACATGCATCGACAGAGTCTGGCGTGAATATAAGTGGTGGAGATATTAGGTGGATTGAAATTGCTAAAATTTGGAAAGAATTGGGAAATGAAGTTCATGTATACACGACACAAAATGGAGCCGAGCTTTGTAAGAAGATGAAACTGGATGCAACATTTCATTTGCTCAATAATCGAACAATTAATTCAATGATATTAAGATATATCTTTATTACACTAAAGTCCATGTTTGTGCTGCCTGATGAATTATCAAATTTAAATCCGGACTTAATATATAGCGCAAGCACGGAATGCTATGATGTGGGACCTGCAGTCTTGATGAAAAAAAAAAGCGGATCATCATGGGTAGTAGTTGCTCATTGGATTGCGCCACTTAGAAGACACGGAAAGTTGATCAATAATATTCTTTACTTCGCTCAACAACAACTTGGGTTGCTATTAATCAAGAGTTATGCAAATAAAATATTAGCCGTATCTCCATCTACCAGAAACCAATTGTTGGATTTAGGTTTTCCCGCTTCGACAGTTCATGCGGTTGATTGTGGTGTTGATTATTATGGCACAAATGATGCAATTCGAAAATACAAAGATTTGCCCAAAGTTTACGATGCTGTTTTTATGAAGCGATTTCATTCAGCGAAAGGTGTTTACGACTTAATTGACATTTGGGAAAAAGTTGTAAAAGAAAAAGCTGATGCTAAATTGATTCTTATCGGAGGGGGGTCGCAGGACATTGTAGATGAGCTAGAAGAATTAATCGAAAAAAAGAAGTTGCAGAATAATATAAAGTTCATGGGATTAATATATGATTTCGAAGAGAAAATTAAGCTCCTACTTCAGAGTAAGTTATTTATCCTACCTACTTATGAAGAAAATTGGGCCATTGTAATTGGTGAAGCGTTGACCTGCGGTTTGCCTGTAATATGTTATGAACTTCCGGAAATTAAACCCATATGGGGCGACACAGTATTTTGGGTCGAAAAGGGGGATATAGAATCCTTCGCCAATCAGATAATCCAACTCATGAACTCGCCAGAAGAAATCAGGAATACTTTTGAAAGAGTACGGACATATACACTTAAATATGATTGGCCTATCTTAAGCAAGAACGAACTATTACTCTGCCTAAAGAAGTAGTTAATCAATAGCTAAGCCTGTATTTTAGGTTGGATGGAGAAACGCACTCATGACTGCTGCAATAATACTAGGAACAAGGCCAGAAATCATCAAAATGTCGCCTATTATTCGAGAGTGCGAGCGCAAGGGTCTTGATTACTTTGTGGTGCATAGTGGGCAGCACTACACCTATGAGATGGATCGGATTTTTTTTGAACAATTGGAACTTCCTGAACCTAATTATAATTTGAGCACAGGACCTGGGAGTCATGCGGAACAGACGGGCAAAATAATGGTTGGAACTGAGAAGATTTTTTTAAAAGAACGTCCAAATGTGGTGTTAGTTCAAGGCGATACAAATACAGTCCTAGCGGGGGCCTTGGCTGCTAAAAAGCTAAATATCGATGTAGGACATGTGGAAGCAGGACTCAGAAGCTACGATAGAAAAATGCCAGAAGAAATCAATAGAGTCCTTACAGATCATCTTTCGAATTATCTATTTTCGCCAACTGATATCTCAAGAAGAAATCTTATTCGAGAAGGGATCAGCGATAATATTATATTCATAACTGGTAATACTATAGTTGATGCAGTTCACCAGAATACAGAAATCGCAAAGAGAAATGCTGGAATATTAAAAAAAATGAACTTAAATTCTAAGAGCTATTTTTTAGTTACAATACATAGGCAGGAGAATGTAGATAATGACAAGACACTTACCAGCATAATTGATGGATTAAGATCCATCTCCCGTAACTACGATTATCCAATCATCCTGCCGGTGCATCCCCGTACAAGCAAAAAAATCAAGGAGATGGGACTGGATCTAAGTGATTTTACGCTCATAGATCCAGTAGGGTTTTTAGATTTTCTCCAAATTGAAGCTAATGCAAAGCTTGTTCTAACTGATTCAGGTGGCATACAAGAAGAAACATGTATACTTGGTGTCCCATGTGTTACACTAAGAGATACTACCGAAAGGCCTGAAACAATTGAAGTAGGATCAAATATATTAGTAGGATCAAAGCCATCTGAGATAGAATTGGGCGTTGAAAGAATGCTTAGAAATTCCAATTCCTGGTTAAATCCTTTTGGGAACGGTGATTCTGGTAAAAAAATAATCAATATTTTAGTTGATTTCAAATATCCTTAGAACGAGGTGATATTATCCCCCTGTGCTGCAATTGCGGAGTCGAGCTTAATCCATAAATGCTGTATCTTTCAGATCATTGCAGAGATTGGTTCTGGATGGCGGAACTTTAATATTTCGCGATTTATTTTGGGTAAATAGACTTAGAATTCTCTAACGAAAATGCAGTTTTAATTGTTTGTATAGGTATTAACGAATTATTCTTGAAGGTCCAAAATGGTACTCCCTTCAAATTACATTATAAATATAACCAGAATAGTTGTGATGCAATGAATCAAATAAAAGGACATATCTTTAAAAATGCCATTTTTTATATTTTTTATTTTATTATTTCAATCATTATTATACTAAAAGAGTTGGAAAATGATGATTACATTGGGCTTCATCATGATTGGGATTTCCCTCACACCAATGCAGAATTATTAAATTGTTGTCTTCACTCATTTTTTATTTGGGGCGATGCTAATTTAGGATCCTTTTTGGTATATCCAGCTAAATATATATTATTCTATCTTCTTTTGCCATTTGCTTATTTAGGCGTTGATGGCGTAATTGTTCTTAAGGGAATCCTTTTGTTTGCTATTGCATTAAGCGGATGTTCTATGTATTACTTGCTTTTAAAATCGTTTAAATTAAATATATTTTGCTCTTTTTTAGCAGGTCTCTTTTATGAAACGTCTCCTGTTATGTTTAACAAAATCGCAGCAGGGCATTTATTCTACCTGATCGCATATGCACTTTCCCCTCTGGTCCTATTTTATTTTAATGAATACATACATTCGTTAAGAACACGCTATTTAATAATATCTGCGCTCTTAATCGCTTTGTCAGCCACGCAGCTTCAATTTGTTCCTATGTTGCTAATATTAATTACAGTTTATGGCATTTTTCTGGCCTATTTCGAAAAGGTTCGGGTAATTTTTGTCCTGTATTCAATTATCGCTATTTCCATAATTGTATTCCTGATTCATTTTTTCTGGATATTACCTGCAATAGGTGAGTTTTCCAGCACAATGAATACAATAAACATCGGATCAACTGCCGACAGTCTTAAGTCATGGGGTAATCCATTTATCGATAGCTTGATGCTGGGTGGATATCGGCCTGATTATTATTTGATTTCAGTCAATAATAGCATGTATCAAAATCTCGTGCCATTTTCATCATTCATACTAATCATATTAATATACATGTCTTTGCTGGCTTATCCTCGAAGCGTCCTTTTATGTTTTGGTTTTTTAAGCATTTTTGCACTAATCTTTACAGCAGGGCTCTCTGGCCCATTTGGTCCATTCGTATCTCAAGTGTATTCCCGCATTGCACTATTTAATATATTCAGAGAAATATACCACTTCTCGTTTTTAATAAGCTTTTCATACTCAATAATGCTTGGTCATTCAATTCATTATATCCTTGGTTCTTTCAAGCGTAAGCAAGTGCAAATATTTGTTATAATATTGACTTGCAGCTTAATTATAATAAATGATCCCTCAATTTTTTCAGGAGATGTGGGTGGATTTATTCAATCATTCAAGATTAATTCTACGGATCAACAAATTATAGCTAAGTATCAGCAATCAGACGACGATTTTAGAGTAATTTACACACCATTTGTTCAACCTTTGAAATATGACTCCCTGAATAAATATGGATCTGATCCAGTTATCAGTTTTTCTAAAAAATCAACTATTGGTAATTATATTAATTCAAATTTTCTTAATGTCATGGCCCTATATATGTATCTGCCTTTTAAACCAATTGGTGGTTTATTTGATCTGGTGAGTGCAAAATATATTTTTGTTAGATATAATTATCGATCCATGTTACCGATCTATATTGATTCCAGAAAATATAAGCTTGGAAACACATTTTATGATATTTCTTCAATATGGAATAATAGAAATCTGGACAAAAACATTATGTCTCAGAACCTGCATTTAGTGGAAATAACCAAAAATTTTAGCGTATACGAAAATCCGAGCTACTTGCCACATGTTTACTCCCCCCAGCAAGTTGCGATTATAGCTGATAATATGGATCATTTGATTGATGTACTTGCATCCAACAAAATGGGGAAAAATTATGGGATCATATATAATAAAAATAATATGTTTGCTTTCGACACTCAGAACGCCACAAGAACTAATAAATCATTCTTAATTAATAAATATAATAACAAATTTTTCCATAACGACTCAAAAATATATATGAATATATTATCCTATTCCAAGGATAATCGGATCTCGTATAATAAGATCAATCCCACAAAGTACATAGTGCATGTTGAATCAGTCGAGCCATTATACATTATTTTGGGGGATTCATTTGATCCAAAATGGAAAGCGTATATCGAGGATAAGAGTTCAAACATAAATACAAATTCAAGAAATAGCTTGTTGTTATTGCAAAAATCTTTCGGAACGGATATCGCATATTTATTTGCTAAATCTTTGCCTGAAGAAAACCATTTTATGGCTAATGGTTATGCTAACGCCTGGTCTATAAATAGGATTGGAGAATACGATCTCATCCTCTATTTCGTTCCACAAAGCTTGTTTAATCTGGGACTGATTATCTCTTTGTTGACATTTTGTGCATGTATTTGTTATATTTTCTATGACTGGATTAAAGCATTTAGCCTACATTCCGCACATTAGACTCAATACACCAGAATTTCCCCTTCATAAATATCCAAAACAATTTTAAATAAATAGCCTATATTCCCTTTTTGAAGGGAAGTTGCACGGATTTGGATGTCCGATTCGTACAACCTAGGCCATCTTGGCATCAGGGTATAAACATCTATTCGCAGAGTAAATTCAGCAAATCTCATTTGCGAATAACCAAGAAACATGGTGAAACAGTAGTGTTTCCTTTCGCCCCATCGATATGGATGTAACCGCATTCGGCCCAATCAACCTGAGCTCGAATTCCTGGTTTGGCCTCGTAGCGGTATATTGCCTGAACTCCAATCTTGGGCCAGACTTTACGCACGAAATATGTTTGAGTTGATTTAGATGTTAGTACAAAATGCATACTTGGAATTAGGAAGAAGATCCTCTATCTGCTATCATTGGCTATTCGGCAGCAAGCGTGATATTTCATTCCTCGAACTCTGCAAATTTTTCTTTGGATTGCCTTGCGAATTTATGGCAAAGCCTAAAATCAAAAAGATATATGAGCATGGACAAAATATTATAGTTTATTTTAATGATTTCGTTGAACCGTTATATTATCCAAAGGAGATGGATCGACATTCATTGTATCAAGTTATCTCTGAACTATTTTATGAGAATAATTGGCATTATTATGAAAAAATGTGTACAAATGTAGCCCTAGACGATGTTGTAGTTGATTGTGGTGCTGCAGAAGGTCTCTTTAGTCTGCAAATAGCCAGGCGGTGCAAAAAAGTGTATATTATAGAACCATTACCTAATTTCGTAGATGTTCTAAATCTTACATTTTCGCAATTCGAGAACGTAGAGATTATCCCTGTTGCACTTTCAGATTCAGAGGGACATTGTGGTATGGACAGCAAAGATATTTCTTCTTCGTTGATTATCTCTGAACCGGGTGGACAAATTAAAGTAACAACTATCGACAAATTATTTTATGAAAGAAACATACCAATTTCATATATTAAGGCTGATATCGAAGGATATGAGATTAATATGTTGAAGGGAGCATTCATGACTATTAAAAAATATAAACCATGTATTGCTATTACTACGTATCATAAAAGTAACCATGCAGAATGGATTATTAATTATTTAAAGCAAATAGATGAAAAGTATAAAATACGTTTAGTAGGTATTGAAGATAAATACGGTGCGCCCGTGATGCTGCATGCAACGTTTGAAAATCAATAGATTAAATTATAATAGAAATATGTGGGGCCTAAGATAGGGCTACTGATTTTATGTAACCCACATCCTGCACGTCTCTCTTCTGATATAGTATTTTTCACATAATACTAAATCCAGAACCCAATGCGCGGAATGTGGGATGGAGGATGACGACGGAAAATGATCTTGGAAATGGAGCATTCACCATTATCGGTGACTATTAAATCACAAAATGGGGTCAAATTCCGGCATACCATAAAAAAATGGGCACTGTCGCGTTTTCAAGTGATTTTTGGAGATCAAAGTCGCTAGATAGCGAAATCACTAAATTGGCCTTATTATCAGCAATGCATAGTGCATTTGGCGTTTAATCCATAAATATATGCTCATTCGCTCAGAATATTTGTTGCTCATCTGAAAAAGTGATTCCGAAGTGTATCTCAGAAACACCAACCATCACTTGAAAACGGACAGTGCCCAAAAATGGCATGCTGAGAATTGAACTTAGACAAATATTATTATCAATGCTGGTCAGGCATTAGCTCCAATCCACTGCAGATACCATCCATTTAGATTAGCGAATTCAGATGTCACCGAGCGACCAGTATCACTTCGCAAGTACACTCTGAAACCCGTCGAAGTGGGTGAATAAATTGCAGAGACTCCATCCTCTTCCCATTGGCAGCTAGAGCCACTCAATGAAGCAAGATAAATCGGAGTCTTTGTTAATCCTGCAGAACTTGTATCTACATCCAGATAGAGGCCACTGCTTCCGTATGGTTGCCAGTTCGTTGCGCCATTAAGCGTTTGACCGGTCTCAGCCTCCGTCTTGGGCACACCAAGCCATTGTACGTACCATCCATTTTGATTAGCGAATTCCGGAGTTACAGAACGACCAGTATCACTACGCAAGTAAACCCTGAAACCAGTTGAAGTCGGCGAATAAATTGCAGTAATCCCATCTTCTTCCCATTGGCAGCTGGACCCGCCCAAGGAGGCGAAATAGTTCGGAGTCTCTGCAAATCCGGCTGAACTGGTATCTATATCCAAATAAATGTTATTACTTCCATATGATTGCCAGTTCGTTGCGCCCGAAATTGTCTGGCCTGCTTTGGTTTCTGTCTTGGGTACTCCAATCCATTGTACATACCATCCATTTTGATTGGCAAATTCTGGTGTTACAGAGCGACCAGTATCGCTACGCAAGTAAATCCTAAAACCTGTAGAAGTTGGCGAATAAATTGCAGTAATTCCGTCTTCTTCCCATTGGCAGCTAGAGCCGCTTAAAGAGGCAAAATACAGCGGGATCGATGTGAATCCTGCAGAACTAGTGTCTATGTCTAAATAAATGAAGCCGTTTCCATAGGACTTCCAATTCGTTGCTCCTGGTATGGTATGACTAACTTTGCCCAAAAGTGAGCTGGACACAGGTACTCCATAGAGCACCCATGCTCCGGTCTGGTCTCCGTTCCCTAGCGTCCTCTGCGCCCCATCATACGAATTCATCACTTGATTCCAATCGTACTTGCGCGAGTCGCTTGAAGGCAGCGTATAAAGATCCCCCAGACCAATGGTATGCCCCAGCTCATGCACCGCCACACTCTGTATGTCAAATGTGCTTCCTGTGGCCTTGCTCAAATCAGTAGTCCATGTTTTATCGGATGCAAACCAGGTATCCGCTTCCAGGATCGATTTATATCCGTCTTTTGTCGCACCATTCGACCACCAGCGGCACATTCCCAGGTAACTGCTTCCCATGTTTGCCCAGCCCACAACATTAGATCTATCACTTACCGGGGTGCTGGAGAAGGGATTATCAACCGTCTTTGAATTATCGATTATCACCGTTGCGCCGTCGGCGAACAGGTTCGAAGAGACTGCGTCGTCCCAGGTGTTGGCGGCTGCGGCAACGGCTGACTGGGTCTCGCTCTCCGTTATGCCGGATGGTGCATTTTTAGGATTCAGGTACAACTGAACTTGCGGATTGTTTTGATTCCAGCGGTATCCTGTCAGAACGTAAGATGAGTAGGAACCGCCTGCCGTTGCGGCTGCATTCGTAGATGTCGCGGCTGCGCTTTCCTTTTCCGCCTGCTCCAGGTTGAGGACATTCAAGTCAAAGCCCCCCACGCTGCCGTCTCCTACGTCACGCAAGCCCTCTAGGCCCATCTCCAGGCTCTGAGAAGATACGGCCTCAAATGAGCCGCTGTCGATCAGCGTAACGCCGTCCAAGGAAGCTGCGCCGTCCGAGGTGGCCCGCCCGGTCTCGGATGATGCAAACGAGGCGAGGTTCGCACTCATGAGTCCGGCTCCCGTGAACGTCCCTGTGGCTCCCATCACGTTCTCGTCTCCCACTGCGCCGGAGAGAATGCTTCCACCTTCGCCTATCATGCCGGTGCCTTGGGCGGCATATGCTCCTCCCTGTCCTGCCCCAATGGCCTGCACGCTGTCCAGGGCGCCATAGTAGACGCTTGCTGCCTGGCTAGCTTCGCGAGAGCCTTCAGCGCTGGATACGGAAACGCTCATGCTGCCCGTTCCCGCGACGTCCTGGCTGAGGATTCCCGACTCGGAGTTGGCAGAAACTGATGATGAGGTGCTGAAGGTCCCCGAGCTTTGAATATTATTTTCCAGAGAAAAATCATTTCCATTTATCGATTCACTTATGCTGTTATTGCCCGAACCGTCCGCCTGACGGAGCTTGAAAATGCTTCCTGCTTCGAGGTTAATGTTCTGCTGCAATGCGGTTGCATCATCCAGATCGAATGTATCGGAAGAGGAGACTGATTCTCCACCTCCGCCCGAAGAAACGCTTATCGAGATTGCTGACACTGGTGAGACAAATGCAATTATTGTCAAAAGAAACAGGGTGGCAAAGGGCGAGAGTCTGGCGGACATACAGAATACCTCATCAGCAAATATTATACTTAATTGAGATAGTTCGTATAAAGAGATTACGCCATCCTTTCGCGGAAAATCAATATGCATTGACTATCTATAACAATGAGATTTCTAGTAGCTCTAGCAACAAAATGATAAATAAGTGCTTTAAATCAGGATTTGAAGAACTTAGCGTATTACTTTTTTAAAAATATGTCCAATCAAAAAGTGGTATTTAACTAATGCCTATACATACTTATATATGTTAATTGTTGTTACTATGTGCTCTGTGAAAATAGCAAAATTACCAATGGTCGCTATTAGCTCAAGAGCACAACATAAATGCTGTTGATTGCGGGCCTAGATTAGTATACAATCTCGTTGCAATGGAGTAGAAGCCTTGCCTGTTGATGCAAGGAGTGTCAAATGTTTCCAATCCATTGAACATGCCACCCACGCTGATTGGCCAATTCTGGAGTAATGGAACTGCCCCCGGTATCGCGCAAATATATTCTGAATCCCGTCGATGTGGGGGAATATACTGCATTGGCCCCCTGAGCAAGCCAATGGCTACTCCAGCCGCCTAGCGAAGTAACATAAACCGGCGTGCTCGTAAATCCTGCCGAGCTTGTATCCACATCCAAATAGACTGCATTGTTTCCGTACGCCTTCCAGTTGGTAGCTCCTGCAATAGTGGAACCAGCATTACCTTCTGCCTCGGGAATGCCGATCCATTGAACATGCCACCCACGCTGATTGGCCAATTCTGGAGTAATGGAACTGCCCCCGGTATCGCGCAAATATATTCTGAATCCCGTCGATGTGGGGGAATATACTGCATTGGCCCCCTGA
>Ga0074195_1002418_pt1 | contig 20930 bp, 20 predicted proteins | sample EPASupsiteHSE623_FD_64525 | JGI IMG/M metagenome (GOLD analysis project Ga0074195, IMG submission 64525) | Bioremediated contaminated groundwater from EPA Superfund site, New Mexico - Sample HSE6-23 | ecosystem: Environmental > Aquatic > Deep subsurface > Groundwater > Contaminated ...
GACATATATTTTTGACCAAGATGGAGTACAAACAAGACATCAGCCCGACACCGGGCGAAACCCCGCTCCGGAAGCCAAAGAACACGCGGGCATGAGGCTCGCCATTGGACCTTGGTAACCCCGACGATGCGAAGCGCTCTGCGTGAGGTGAGAAAGGACAGGACACGAGCCGCTGAAAAACGTGATCTAGAGCCGTTCTATACCGATGGTTGAGCGCCGATTCGGCCGTCGTGGACTGTCGGTCGTGTGGAATCAAACCTCCGTGCGTCTCAGTGCTTCTCGGCGCCTCCGTGGTTGTCCGGGTCCTGGGACGGGGATCTCCCATCTTTCGGGTTTGCTCCCCCGCGAGCGTCGGGATCGGGATGGTTCCTTTGCCGGCCATCGGTGTATAGTCCTGTCATGAACGTTTGGACTGGAGGAATCCTTTGCGTACGACAGATCTGTTGAAGGTCACGATGCCCGTCGACTTGTCCTCCCTCGCGACGGCCTTGACGATCGTCCGTGAGATGGGGAAACGGTGCGGTTTCGCGGGAAGTGCTCTGAGCGAAATCGAGGTCGGCGTGGAAGAGGCGATTTCGAACGTGATCGAGCATTCCGGCGTGCCGGACGAGGGCTCTACCTTTGATTTGATCTGCCGGCAGATCCCTTCCGGTATCGAGATCGTCCTCAAGGAGATGGGGATCCCGTTTGACCCGGAACGCGTCTCTCAATTCCATCCGGACCAATCGTCCATGGGCTCATCGACCACCGGGATGGGGCTGTTTCTGATGCAGCAGATGATGGACGAAGTCACGTTTCGCAATCTCGGAGTCAACGGGAAGGAAACACGGCTCGTCAAGCATTTGAAGCGGTCTGGTGAGAAGGTCGCCGGTGAACCTTCGCCTGCCATCTCCGAATCCGGTAGTGGACGCGAGGATCCGACGGCCAGGACGTCAGGAGCCGAGCCGGAGGCTCCTCCTCCGGAGAGCCCGCGGGATGCGAACCGTGGTGCCGACGCGGTCCGGACCGGGCTCGACATCGAGATCCGTCTGATACGCGATGAGGACGCCATCGAGGTTTCCAGATGCGCCTTCAAATCACATGGCTACACTTTCCGTGACGACCACGTCTACTATCCGGAGCGTCTGCTGGAGCAGAACAGGAACGGCTCCATGGTCTCGGCTGTGGCGGTCACCAAAGACGGATCGTTCGTGGGGCATGCAGCGCTCGTTTTCCGGACCCCCGGAGATCGGATCGCGGAGTTTGCCTTCGCCTTTGTGAACGCCGAGTACCGCGGGGGCGGGGTCCTTTTCCGCATCGCGCATTTCCTCGTGTCAACTCTGAAGACCCGTGAGCTCGATGGGGTCTACTGCTTTGCCGTGACTCACCACACGTTTGCCCAGGAGCGGATGGAGTCCTATGGTATGCGCGACTGCGGCATTCTTCTCGCGACGAGCCCAGTGAGCTGGAAGATCCGATGGATCCCCGGGGACGTCACTCAGAGGATCAGCCTCACCCAGGGGTTCAAGTACCTGCGGAAACCCGAGAGCCTGATGCTCTACGCGCCGCCCCAGCACAGCGACATGATCGAGAAAGTCTATCGAGGCCTCGGGGTCGAGCACCAGTACGGAGTCCCCGAGACCAAGATTCCGTGGCTTCCCTCTCAACCCTCGGCGATCACGACCCAGGTCAACACCCTGGAGGGCCGTGCGGACATCCACGTCAATCGCTATGGCGCCGGCATCGTTCGTGAGATCAGGAGTCTTCTCAGGTCCTTCTGTATCCGTCAGATCTCCGCGGTGAATCTGTACCTGAACCTTCAGGATCCGGCCACCTACTCGTTTGCGGAGGAGTTCGAGAAGACCGGATTCTTCTTCGCCGGAATCCTGCCGCTGATGTCCCCAGGGGAGGGGTTGATCCTTCAATTCCTCAACAACGTGGAGCTCTCCTACGATAAGATTCTCGTCCATTCCACGATGGGCCAGGAGCTGCTCCGGTACGTCAAAAGCCGAGACCCGTACGGGAATCTGTGACGAGACCGCGGTACTCCTCGTACAGTCGAGCCGCCTTCGGATTGCCGTTCTGCGGGGACATGTAGTGGTTGAAATCGAAGCAGATGAAGGTTTCGACGAGGTGGGACTCTCGCTTCAACTGCAGCTTGAGCATGTCGATGCTCGTGGGGTCGGTCTGACCGTTCTCTGTGTGGAAGATCTCCACGTTTCCCCAGCATTCGACGTTTGCGGCGCGGCACGCTCGGACCATGGCCGCGAGCTCGGCCTCGACGTCATCGATCCGGGACGGGGAGCAGCCCACACCGTCTTGCCACGCGCAGATATCGACGCCGGCCCTTTGGAGCACCCCGGTAAAGTGCCACTCGGTCCAGCCGGTCGGCCGGGGAATATCGAGCGAGGGAATCAGGGCCGTGTATGGGGAGATCATCACCTTGAGGTCCGGCTTCTCTCCCCTGGCCGCCTGCGATATCATTCCGTAGAAATCGCCCATGGCCTCGCGGGTCCACGGATAGAGTCCGTTGTCTTCGTAGGGAAGATAGACCCCTTTGAACGAACGATGGGGTTTGAACTGTCCCACCATGGCCTTGGTGTACGACGCGATGCTTTTCGCCTCAGCCGCAAGGAACGTCGCGGACGCCTTGTTCGTGTACCAGCCCTTTTCGTTGAGCGCGGTTCCGATGAAGACCCTCATCCCCAGCCCATCCGCTGCCAGGAGGATCTTTTCGGTGATGTCCGAGAAGTTGGCGCCATCCGGCTGGTTCGACTGGATGATCACGAGATCCAGCCCGATCGCCTGCATCAGGGAGAGCTCTTTCTCCCAATACGTCGAGGGGCGCTCCCGGTCCGATTCCCAGAGCTGGAAGAAGGCTCCGGAGATTCGCGGGCCATCTGCCAAGGCGCCATGCCCGGAGTCTGTCTCTCCTTCGATGTCGGAATCCGTGTTTCTGGCAAGAGCCGGACCGGTGCCGGACCGATCGGGCCTCGCGGGCGAATTCCGTGCGTCGGCCGCCCCACCCCCTGGGACCCTTGCCGAGAGAGAGAGGGTGACCGCGAGGAGGAGTACGGCCAGCGACCGCCACCGATCCGCGAGCAGCAGTGGGTTCCTGGGAGATGCGAAAAGGGGAGTGCGTGAGTCTGGGATGGATACGAACACATGCTCTCCTGTAAACTTGGTGTCAAGGTTCGGACCGAAATGGTCGAACCGTTGCGAGAAAATCTTTCGCACCTCCAATCTATGCCGTCGAGGCCGTGGGAGTTTAGAGCCAATCCGCCGCGAGGGAGAGAGAAGCCAATGCATGTCGAGCGTGTGGGATTCATCGGGGCTGGAAACATCGCCGAGAGCATGATCCGGGGGATCATCACGTCCGGTTTCCTCGATCCCGGGCAGATCGTCGTGTCCGATATCAGGAGAGAGCAGTTGGACCGCCTGCACAAGATGCTGGGCCCGACCATCGCCGCGAGCAACCGGGAGAACGTGACGCAGTCGACAATTGTCTTCCTGGCGGTGAAACCTTCGCAGGTGGTCGATGTGGCGCACGAGATTCGTACTGTGGCGAGGGCTGATCAGTACGTGGTGTCGATCGCTGCCGGGACTTCTCTGAAACGGATCAGGGAGGCCCTGGGCGGTAAGCCTCGGCTCTGTCGGATCATGCCCAACCTCTCGGCCAGCGTCCGCAAGAGCATCATCAGTCTCTTCGCCGACCCGTCCCTGCACACGGACGACCTGGCTCCGGTGTGTTCGCTGTTGAGCAGAATCGGCAGGGTCTTTCGAGTGGACGACGAAAAGCTCATGGCCGTGATCACGGCGTTGTCCGGAAGCGCTCCGGCATACTATCTGATGATGGCCGAGGCACTCGTCAGCTACGGGGTCTCACAGGGTATGACCAGAGAAATGGCTACTGCCATGATCCTGGGGACAATGGAAGGCTCGGCCGCGTGGGCGTTGAATTCGAAGTTCTCGATGGGAGATCTGTGGCGGAAGGTCGTCACTCCGGGAGGGACGACCGAGGCCGGAATGCAGTACTACGACGAGAGGGGTTTCCTGGACATCTTCGTGGAAGGACTGCGCCGGTCGACCTGCAGGGCCAGGGAGCTCGGTGACCAGTAGCACCCGGCTACTTTGCTCGACTTGACGCTTCTTGCCATCCCATGGGATAATTCCGCTCCACAAGAGGCGCCGTCGAAGCCCAAGAGCTGTTTTTGAGGCCCACAGCGGCGGCGCCGGTGGAGCTGCGCTTCGACGGGAGGCGCGGGTCACGGCACTGAAGAGGTTCACCACCATGCCCTCCTCGAAATCCCCCGTTTCCCTCGATTCTGCAATGCTCGATGACAAGGCCGTTGCCGGTCTTGCCACTGTTCCTTGCTCACCCACGGCATCGTCTCGAGTGCCATTTCCACCGGTTCAACCGCCCCGCCCCGCGAAGGCCCTGGACCCTGAGACGCGCCGGACGGAGTTCCTTCCGTTCTCCCGCCCCTTCATCGGTGAGGAAGAGATCGCCGAGGTGGTGGACAGTCTTCGCTCGGGGTGGATCACCACCGGGCCAAAGACCGCCGCCTTCGAAGCCGAGTTCGCGCGGGTCACGGGGGCTCGTCATGCCATCAGCATCAGCTCCGCGACGGCCGGATTGCACCTCGTGTTCCTCGCTCTCGATCTCAAGCCCGGGGACGAGGTCATCACTCCGTCCATGACGTTCGTCGCCGCCGTCAACATGGCCGTGATGGCTGGAGCCACACCGGTCTTCGTGGACGTGGAACGAGAGACCCTCAACCTCGATCCCGATCTCATCGAGGAGAAGATCACCGAGCGGACCCGCGCGATCGTTCCTGTTCACTATGCCGGCCTGCCGTGCGATCTGGATCGGATCCACCAGGTTGCCAAGAAACACGGCATACCGGTCATCGAGGACGCGGCCCACGCGGTGGGCGCCATGCACAAGGGGCGCCCGATCGGCGCGCTTTCGGACATCACGGTGTTTTCGTTCCATCCCATCAAGAATATGACAACTGGCGAGGGAGGGATGGTCACGACGAACGATGACCGTCTCGCCGAGCGCCTGAAACTGCTCCGGTTTCATGGAATGGACAGAGACGCCTGGAAGCGTTATTCCGCGTCGGGGAGCCCCCATTACGAGGTCTTGGCGCCGGGGTTCAAGTACAACATGATGGACATCCAGGCCGCCTTGGGGCTCCATCAGCTGAGACGACTGCCAGAGATCAACCGGGCCAGGACCACCCACGCCCTCCTTTATTCCAAGCTTCTCGCGGACGTTCCGGAAGTCCTCTGCCCGGCATCTGCGGCCACGTATCCGTGCGAACACGCGTGGCACCTCTATGTGCCTCGCCTCAACAAGGAGAGACTCTCGATCGACAGGGATCGTTTCATGGCCCTGCTGAAGGAAGAAAACATCGGGACCGGTCTTCATTTCAAGGCGGTCCACGAACACCATTTCTACCGGGAGAGGTTCCCGAGCAACGCGGGCCGGCTGCCTGTCAGCGAGTGGGCATCGGAACGCATCCTGTCTCTGCCGCTCTTTCCCCAGATGGATGAGAAAGACGTGCAAGACGTGGTGGCTGCCGTTCGGCGAATCGTTCGAGCGAGCCGCCGCTAGCGGCGAGGAGGTTTGGGCCCATGCCCGATCGGAGGAAGCCCGTGACCAGACTGAACGCATTGGAAGAGCCCTTGGGCCTTTCGGTCGTCATCCCGGTCTACAACGAGCAAGACAATCTGGAGCGTCTTCATTCGAGGCTTTCCGCGACGCTGACGGCGCTAGGGCGCACCTACGAAATGGTTCTCGTCGATGACGGATCTTCCGACTCGTCCGGCGCGCTGCTGGAGAGAATGGCCACGGAAGATCCCCACGTGGTCGTCGTTCAGCTCGCCCGCAACTTCGGTCAACACGCCGCGATTTTCGCCGGCTTCGAGCAGGCCCGGGGAGCTGTCGTGGTGACTCTGGATGCCGATCTCCAGAACCCTCCCGAGGAAATTCCAAAGCTCCTGGCCAAGATCGACGAGGGCTTCGACGTGGTGGGCGGATGGCGAGAGGATCGGAAGGACTCATTTCTGCGCACGTTCCCGTCGTTGCTCGTCAACAAGTTCACCGCCCGGATGCTCGGCTGTCGGCTCCACGACTACGGATGCATGCTCCGGGCCTATCGCCTGGAGATTGTTCGGCGGATGTGTGAGTACCGGGAGATCTCGAGCTTCATCCCGGCCTTGGCCACGGCCGTGACGAATCGGACGACCGAAGTGCGAGTGGCCCACTCCGAGAGGAACGCCGGGATCTCCAAGTACAATCTGTTTCGTCTGATCAAGCTCAACTACGACCTGGTGACGGGCTTCACCATGTTTCCTCTGCAGCTCCTGTCGATCGTCGGTTTTCTCTTCGCGTTTCTCGGTACGGGGTTCGGCGTGTTCCTCGGGATCCGCCGACTGATCGTCGGGCCCGAGGTCGAAGGGGTCTTCACCCTGTTCGCCATCCTGTTCTTCTTCGTGGGAACCCTCTACATGGCTTTGGGTCTCCTCGGGGAATATGTGGGAAGGATCTACATGGAGGTCCGGCAGCGTCCCCGGTTCATCGTGGCCCGGGTTCTGTGCGGAGGCCGCGTGGTCGATCAGTTCGCCGGACGGGGGGTCCCCCGTGGAGTCGGGGCCAGAGAGGCGTGAAGGCGCTCGTTTTCGCATATCACGAGATGGGGGCCGTGGGGTTGGAGTCCCTGCTGGCTGCCGGCTATGAGGTGACTGACGTGGTTACCCATGCCGATGATCCTCGTGAGGAGAGATGGTTCCGCTCCGTCGCGGAGCTCGCCGAAACCAGAGGACTCCGGGTTCATCGGGTGGAGGACCCCAACACGGAGGAGCTCCTCGCGATCGTCTCGTCTTGTGCTCCCGATCTGTTGTTCTCTTTCTATTTTCGGAAGATGCTCGAGGCGCCGCTTTTGAAATTGCCGCGCCTGGGAGCTCTCAACCTGCACGGATCTCTGTTGCCGCGCTATAGAGGGAGAGCACCGGTCAACTGGGTCCTCGTGAACGGTGAGATCGAAACGGGCGTCACTCTCCACTATATGGACGAGAAGCCGGACCATGGCGACATCGTGGCCCAACGTCGCGTGGCCATAGATCGGGTGGACACGGCCTTGACACTGTACTCCAAGCTCGCCACCGCGGCCCGCGCCCTTTTGGCCAAGAGTCTTCCTCTCCTCGCGGAAGGTCGAGCTGATCGCATTCGCCAAGATCATCGGCACTCCTCGTACTTTGGTGGCCGGAAGCCCGAGGATGGACGGATTTCTTGGGAGTGGACGGCGGAGCGCGCGTACAACCTTGTCCGCGCGGTCACCCGTCCGTGGCCGGGAGCGTTCACCTCGTACAGGGGAAGAAAGCTTTTCGTCTGGAGAGGAGAGCCCCTTTCGGACACGACCGGAGCCGGAGCGGGTCGTCTGGTTCCGCACGGATCGAAGATCGTCATTCAGACGGGAGAGGGAGTCTTTCTGCCTGAGGCCGTCCAGTGGGACGGCGAGGCAGAGGAGAGCTGGGGAGATTTCGTCGAGCACCGCGGAGTGAGCGCGGGAGACGTCATAGGCTAGAGAGGATGGAGTCATGAGCGCAAGTACCACCAAGAGCAAGGGGGCCCACGTTCCGACCGATCGACCGCTGAAGATCCTGATCACGGGAGGCGGCGGGTTCCTCGGTTCGCATCTCGCCGATGCATTTCTTGCCAGAGGCGATGAGGTTTTCGTTCTGGACACAGGACCCGACAGCAAGGTGAGCCACGCCCTGTCCAACCCCCGTTTCCATTTCATTCCCGAGTCCATCTTCAACGACAAGATGCTCGAGAGTCTGGTCTTAAAGTGTGACATCGTCTATCACTTGGCAGCGGTGGTGGGCGTGGAGCACTACGTCGCCGATCCGTACAAGGTGTTGAACGTGAACGTGAACGGCACGCAGCTGGTGCTTCAGCTCGCGTACAAGTTCGACAAGAAGGTCGTGTTCTCGTCCACCTCCGAGGTCTACGGACGAAATCGGGAGATCCCGTTTCGAGAGGATTCGGACCGAGTCCTGGGTTCGACGGCCATCGATCGATGGTGTTACTCGACCTCCAAGGCCGTTGGTGAGCATTTCTGCCACGCCTACAAAAAGATGGGGCTACCGGTCGTGATCCTCCGCTACTTCAACGCCTATGGGCCCAGATTGGACTGGATCGACAAGGGGCGGGTCATCACTTTGTTCTTAGGACAGCTCCTCCGGAATGAGCCGGTGACCGTGATCGGTGACGGGAAGCAGACGCGCTGCTTCACCTACGTAGATGACGCCGTGAGGGCGACGGTGGCCGCCGGGTTGATGCCGGAAGCCGTCGGTGGAATCTTCAATATCGGCACCAGCCGGGAGACGTCCATGAAGGAACTCGCGGAGATGATGGTGCGTCTGTCGGGCGCCAAGTCCGAGATTCGCTACGTCACCCAGGAATCGATCTACGGCAAGAGCTACGAGGACATCCCTCGACGGGTTCCGGATGTCACTCGGATGAATGAGATCCTGAAGGTCACAGCGAAGATCGGTCTGGAGGAGGGGCTCATCCAGACGATCGACTGGTTCCGCAAGGAGGAACTGGCCAAGAAGGGCGCGTGAGGTTGCCCGGAACCGTGCGGATCGCCATCAAGATCGACGTCGACACCCGGATCGGAACCCGCCGAGGGATCCCGAGGCTTCTTGCGATTTTCCGGCGGGCCAAGGTCCGGGCGTCGTTCTTCGCGGTTTTTGGCCCGGACAATTCCGGAAAGGCGGTCTTTCGGGTCTTCCGGCGACGCGGTTTTGTCGGGAAGATGGTTCGAACCAATCCGCTCAAGATCTACGGGCTCCGGACTCTCCTTTACGGAACGGTTCTGCCCGCCCCTCTGACGGGCCTGGCCTTTCCTGATGTGATCCGGAGTGTGGAGGCCGAGGGCCACGAGCTGGGTCTCCACTCCTACGATCACGTCCTCTGGCAGGATCACGTCGGCGAGTGGGACAAGGGACGCGCGGCTATTGAACTGGAGCGAGGGCTTGCGGCGCACTCCCAGGTGGTCGGGCATCGGCCAAGAGGCGTAGCCGCTCCTGGCTGGCAAGCGACGGCGCTCTCTCTGAAGGCTCAGGATGAGTTGGGCCTCACGTACGCTTCGGACACGCGCGGGAGGCACCCGTTCTTCCCGGTCATCGCCGGAGAGAGGTTTTCCACTCTCCAGATCCCGGGTACTCTGCCGACCGTGGACGAGATTCTAGGCCTGCCTGGAATCACGGACTCCAATGCGATCGATCATCTCGAGACTCTACTCGATCCGGACCGGTTGAATGTCTACACCGGGCACGCTGAAATCGAGGGGATGTGTCTCTCTGAGGCGTTCGAGAGCTTCATCGGTCGTCTGGCGCGACGGGGCGTGACGTTCACGACTCTCGAGGAGGTTGCGTCGTCGGATGCTCCCGAGGGTCGTCGCGCCAGTTTCTGCGAGATGCTCCAGGGAACAGTTCCCGGAAGAGCCGGTCTGGTCGCCTGCCAAGGCTCACCCGCATGATGACGGCTCATCCAACCGACGATCATCCGACCGAGGTCGATGAGGCCAGGGACCGAGAATCGTCTCGAAAAGAGCCGCCTTCTCAGAGCCAAGCCGTATCTTGTCAGTGTGATCCTGTCTCTTGTCTCAGCGATCCTGTGCCTTTTCAAGGCTCTCGTGAGCCATGTCAGGGAGATCCCGTCCAGTCGACCGGGTCTACACCCAACGTCCGGACCGGACTTGCCTCGTGGATCACTGCTCTGTTGGTCGGCATCGCAGCGTTTTCCCTGTTCGTCCTGGCATCGCATCGGAGAGGTCTCTGGAACCCCGACGAACCACGGGAAGCTGAGATCTGTCGGGAGATGTGGGTGTCCGGCGATCTCGTGGCCCCGACCCTCAATGGGGAACCATTCCTGGAGAAGCCCCCGCTCTACGCATGGCTTTGTTGGGTCGCCTATCGGCTGCGGGGAGGGGCTGATATCGTGGGGAGCCGGCTTCCGTCCGCGGCGGCCGGTGCCCTTCTCGTCGCGCTGACCGTGCTGTCAGCCCATGCTCTCCTCCCTCGAGCCCGGACCTGGCTTGCGGGTGCCGCCCTGGCAGCGATGCCTCTCTACTGGTGGCACTCCTCGCGCGCGAACCTGGATATTCCGCTCTCGGCCTTCATCGGCTGTGCTCTCCTTGGGTTCGCACTGGCCTATCGAGATGACCGAAGACGAAGGTCGGGCGAGTCTCTCTCTCCGGGGGCGTGCCGGTCTGCCCCGTCCGCCGTGTTGGGACCTGGTCTCATCTTGGCCAGCGTGGCCGTGGGTCTGGGTTTTCTCACAAAGGGTCTCGTTGCCGTCGTTCTCCCGGTCCTGGTCGTCTTCGTGTTCCTCGCGATCGAGCGAGACCTTGGTTTTCTGCTCCGGGTGCGATTCTGGGTCGTCGCGGTGATCGTGGCTCTGGTCACCTTGCCGTGGTTCATCCCTTTCTGCGCGAGGGATGGGGGCCGGTTGGCCCATGGCTTCGTCGTAGTGCACCACCTGCAACGCTACGTGAAGGGGTTCGATCACCTCCGCCCCTGGCACTATTACCTCTGGGTCTATCCGCTGATCACTTTTCCATTCTCTGTCGCGTTGCCGTTGGCGTTGGGACTCACGATCCGGCGATGGCAGCAGCCGGAGGGGCGCTCCTTGCGTCTGCTGTGGGCCCTCGCGTTGATTCCCGCCGCGTTCTTCTCTCTCTCAGCCTGCAAACGTGATCTCTACCTCTTGCCATCGTTTCCTGCCGTGGCGCTCCTGTCGATCTGGGCTCTCGACACAGCCTCTCGGGATGCGGCTCTCCTGCCACGATGGCTCTCCCGTCTCCAGCGCGCGACGATGACCCTCTGTGGGGTCTTGATGATCGCCGTTGCTCTCTTCTGTGTCCACCCCCCGGTCCGCGCTCCGTCAACGGTCGCTGCTTGGGTGGCTGATGAGTGGCCTTCCCTGTTCATCCTCTCCTTCGTTTTCGGACTGTCAGGCTTGGCATTGGTTCGTTTCGGGATGGGACGCCAACGAGGAGATTCCATATCTTTCTTTCTTTTACCCTCTCTGACCGCTTCTGTTCTTGCTCTCGGAGTACTCGCACCCTCGTTCGATGGCTTGAAAACGGGACGGGCCATCACCGAGATCCTCGCGACCTCGTCGAGAGTCGTCGGCTTCCGTCTGCGCGAGGGTGACCTGGGAATCTTCCTTTTCCATTATCGAAAGCCCATTCCGGTGGTCGATACCCTCGAGGCTCTTGATCTGGCCGTGCGCCGTGGTGATCGCATCCTGGGATCCAGGTCCGTGCTTGCCCCGATGCTATCGCAACTGACCGTGGCGACCCGAACCGTCGCGTCTGCGCCCGTGGGTAGCGACGAATTCGTGCTGATCGAACCGGTCTCAACGAAGAGCACACCGGTTCCTCGCCCGTCGTCCTCCCCTTCTCCAGGGACGTATTGACGGCCCTCCGAGAAATTCTTATTCTGGTGGGGTATCCGCGAGATCCGAGCTCTTCTGCTGAAGAGCCCGTTGTGGTGGCCTGCGTGGGGTGTCACGAGGGGTGTCCCGATGAGAGCTGAATCGAGTCCGATCCGGTGGCTGGTGTTGGCCCTCGTCCTGGTAGTGTCGCAACCTGCGATGGCCGGGGATGGTTTCCTCAAGCATCTGGATACCCTCATGCGGAACTACTCCGAGTCCTTCTACAAGGACGGAAGCCCGGGTGCCATCGCGGAAAAGTGGTTCCGCGGCGGTCCAAGGACGTGGCTCAGTCTCAAAGAGATGGATGCCACGATGAAGGGGTACTCCGAGGCGAACCAGAAAGTCGGGGAGCAGGCGTGGACCGACCTGAAGGCCTGCCTTTCGGACCTGATCTCGTTTCGAACGTACCTTCCCAGCGGTTTGATGGAAGAGCTGGTCAAACTGAAGGCCAGATTCCTGTCACGCTGCGAAAAACCGTGGGCCGATGATGGTGGCAGCTCAGGTTTCGCGGGTGAAGCGGAGAGTCCGGTCGCAATGGCGGAAGAGCTTTCCTCCCCGAGCGGCTCGATCGACGCGCGAGCCTCGTCCACCCACCCGCCGGCCAAGGCCAGCGCGGAGGACGTGGCCCGGATGAACCAGACTTTTGATCTCTTCGTTCGGTTTCAAAAGGCCGCTCGACGGGGCGTGCTCTCCGTAGAAAAACGCGATGCCGCCAGGAGTCTCCAGCTCCGGGAACGACTGATGAATCAGACGAGCCAGATGGAGGACAAGCTCCTCGACAGAGTGTCCGGCAACACCACCGCGATCACGGCTCTCAAAGGGTTCATCGACACCATCGAGCCGACCGTGGCAAAGGGGTGTCTTGAGCGGTTTCTCACCCGCCTCGGCAAGAAGGAAAACCACGCGGCGCTCTCGGCAGAGGGAAGCTCTCGTGCAAGAGAGCGGTCATTGATGGTTCGGGCGCTGAGAAAGAAAGTCTCCGGACGCTAACCCCTTCCGCAAGGCCGCCAGCAATCGCGCGTGCTCGGGCGTTGCTTTGGAGGAGACGTCAGTCCGTCATGGGTTCAATGAACTCCGGGATGGCAGGATGCGGGATGATGCCGGCTTGGTACGCGTCGTCGAGCAGTCGCGCGATGGCCTGCCGGCCCAGCGGTCCGAAGTCGAGGGTGGCGTCGTTGACGTACATGCCGACGAAACGGTCGATTTGATCGAGTGCGAGCCCCCGGGCATAGGACCTCGCGTGGTCGAGCCCTTGAGTCCGGTGGGCCAGTCCGTACTCGATGGAAGCCTTCATCAGTCCGACGACCCGGCGCATGCGAATCGGCCCCAGGTCCTTTCGGACCGCGTTGGCGCCCAGCGGGAGAGGAAGACCGGTTCGTCTTTTCCATTCCGCGCCCAGATCGATGATCGAGACGAGGCCTCGCGACGCGAACGTGAGCTGCCCCTCATGGATGATCAATCCGGCTTCGATGCGACCGGATTCGACCTCCTCCAGAATTCGATCGAAGGGAAGCACCGTGCACCGTACACCCGGGAAGAAGAGCTTCAGAACGAGGGCTGCGGTGGTCAACTCTCCCGGGATGGCGACGCAAGTCCGGGACATGTGGTCGAGGGACAGGGGGGAGCGCGCCACGACGAGTGGACCGTATCCGTCACCCACGGAGCCTCCGCAGGTGGCAAGCGCGTAGCGGTCGTGGATGAAGGCGTAGGCGTGGATCGATACGGCCGTGATCTCGTGGCGCCCGACCAGAGCCTGTTCGTTGAGCGTCTGGATGTCCGCCAGCAAGTGTTTCACCCGGATCCCGTGTGTGGGAATTCGGTTCTGCGCCAAGGCGAAGAACATGAACGCGTCATCGGAATCGGGACTGTGAGCGATCGTCAATTCGAACGGATCGGACACCACTTAAACCTCCAGTGTCTATGGGAGCGGCCCAAATCCTTCACCTCATTCTGTCAAACCCAATGAGCATGAGCATTTCGAGGACAAAGACTTTCACTTCCCTGGACCCCAGATGTGCCCCGGATGCAAGGAAGAACGAAGTCGCCGCGACCCCCCACTCGACATCACCGTTCCAAAGGTGGTGGGGGACCCCCGAGGTGTACAGAGAAGTACATTGAGGAGCGGCGACGAGTTCTGACACAGCAGACGAGTGGGCAGACCAGGGCGCAGATGGGGGATCAGGGTATCCCGTTCCAGTTCACGCCGATCAAGGACGATGATTGGTTTTCACCAAGAGCCAATATAGCCGCAAACCGGGCGCGGGGGTGCTATCATCTATCCACCCATGGCTATTCCGATGCGGGAGGACTGTCGGGGCTAAGACAGCCCCGCGCAAGCCCCCCATTGGACCGATTCGAGACGAGATGTCTTCCAGAGTTTTTTCTTTGCCGACGGTCTCGGTCATCGTCCCGGTCTATCGATGGGATGCTCGATTCGCCCGATGCCTCGAGTGCGTTTCGGAGCTGGAGCCCTCTGCGTTCGAGGTCCTCGTGGCCGTTGATGGCGGAGACGAGAAGGCCGTTCGGGCGAGCCGCGATGCCGGCTTCCGGACCGTACCGCTGGCCACGAGACGAGGGCCGGCGTTCGCGCGAAACGAGGCCGCTCGGTTGGCGACGGGCGAGGTGCTCTTCTTTCTGGATGCCGACGTGGCCGTGCGGCCAGACGCCGTGAGCCGAGTCGCGAATCAGCTCTCCTCGGACTCCGATCTGGCCGCCGTGATCGGCAGCTACGACGATGATCCAGCGGAGCAGAACTTCCTCTCGCAGTACAAAAATCTTCAGCACCACTGGGTTCACCAGACTTCAGCCCCCGAGTCCGGAACGTTCTGGGGGGCCTGCGGTGCCATCCGTCGGAGCGTATTCCTGGAACTGGGCGGATTCGACGAACGCTACACGGTCCCCTGCATCGAGGACATCGAGCTGGGCGTCCGCGCGGTTCGTCAAGGCCACAGCATCCGCTTGGACAAGCATCTCCAGGTGAAGCATCTCAAGAGCTGGGATGTAGGAAGTTTGATCAGCTCCGATTTCGCCTGCCGCGCCGTGCCTTGGACCGAGCTGATATGGCGCACCGGTCAGATGCCCAATGCGCTGAACCTCAAGTGGTCCGGTCGTCTCAGCGTTGTCTTGGCCTTGTCCTGTGCTTGTTGCGCGGCCCTGAGTTCGTTCTGGCCTCCAGCCGCGGTGCTAGCCGCGATGGCTTTCTTCGCCATCGTCGTGCTCAACCGAGACCTGTACGAATTCTTTCTCGAAAAGCGAGGCGCCACGTTTTTCGTGGGCGCTGTGTCTTGGCATCTGATTCATTTTTTGTACAGCGGTTTCGGGTTCGCGTGTGGGACTGTCCGGCACTTCATTTCGAGCGATCCACTGAGAAGAGCGGCACCGATGGCCGTGGATCCGTCGATGTCCGATACGTCTCCTCCTCAGGAATCATGACCGGAAGCGGCCTCGCTGTTTTGGTTAACCTCGCGTTGTTCTTCCGTGGGGATGGGCAGAGGGCGATTCCATATGGCCAGTGGGGGATGCTGCGCGGTCAGGTTGCCAACACCGCCACATCGCCTCTCAACGTGGCCCTGACCGCTGGCGTCGGACTGCCCCCGGGGGGTTCTGGCACTTCCCGAGGATGAGGGCTATCATTCGGTTGCTTCTCCCTCTGATCGGTCGTCCTGGGGGTCCTCTTTCCAAGGGGACACCCGGTCGGAAAGGGGTGCTTGTGATCACAGAACAAAACGAGACCTCCACGGATGGTTCCGAGCTGCAGTTCGAGCGAGCGGAGTTCGCCGACGGTCGGGTAGGGGCTCTGGCCTGCCAGAACTGCAAGCAGCCCATCGCTCTCACGTACTTCCAGGTCAACGGCAACGTCGTTTGTCCCGACTGTAGGGAGGAGACCGAGAGGACGTGGACCGAAAGCTCGGGGCTCTGGCGCTTTGTCCGGGCATCGTTCAACGGCGTTCTGGCGGCCTTCACGGGCGCCGTGCTCGCGGTTGTCGCCTCGAGGGTGACAGGCCATCAGTTCACCTTCATTGCCGCCATCGTGATCGGGATCATGGTCGGGCGGGCCGTGAGCTGCGGGTCGAACGCCCGCGGGGGCTGGCTGTATCAGGGGCTGGCCATGTTCCTCACCTACTGCGGGATCGTGGGGACCTTCGTACCGGTCGTGATGACCACTGTCGTCGATTCCGTCCGGTCCAAGGACTCGGTCGATCATCCTGTGGCCTCGTCCGGAAAGCCCAGCACCGCCGAAAGCAAAGTCCCGCCCTCCGAGCCCGCGCGGAGCGCTTCCCGTGTCGATCGTCTCGAAAGCCCCGAACATCCGGTTCTCGGGTTCGCCCTTTTCGGAGCCGTTCTGTTCGGCCTTGCCTTCTTTCTGCCCTTCTTGGCCGTGTTCCAGGGCAAGGACATCATCTGGGTACTCGTCTTCGGTTACGGGCTCTACGAGGCCTGGCGACTGAATCAAAAGCTGGATCTCGTCGTGACGGGACCCTGGCAGCTTGGGCGCTCGAACCCGCCTGGTAAGCTGACAGAAGCGAGCGTTTGACGTGGATTCGCGATCGCCCGACCTCTGCGCCGGCTGCAACGGCCGACTCGCGCCGATGTTGCTCGTCTGTCCCACCTGCCATCGGTTGATCCATCAGGAAACCCTCGAGCGTCTGGCCGGGGAAGCCGGCGCGGCGACCTCCGATGGCCGGCCCACCGAGGCTCTTTCACTCTGGAGGCAGGCTCTGGACCTGCTGCCTCTCGAGTCCCGCCAGGCTTCGATCATCCGGGACAAGATCGCCGCCCTGCGGGATCGTGTGGATTCCGGGGAAGAGCGCCCCGCGTCGTCCTCCTCCGCCGGCCAAGGCGCTGGGGGCACTGCTGCGGGCTGGGGTCTATTCGGACTGCTGGGGCTCCTGTTCTGGAAGTTGAAGTTCGTGCTCGTGTTCGTCGCGACCAAGATCAAGTTCCTGTTCTACGGGCTTTCCAAGGGCGGCACGTTCCTGTCCATGCTGGTGTCCTTCTCGGCCTACTGGGCGTTGTGGGGCTGGAAGTTCGCCCTGGGGATCGTTGTTTCCATCTACGTGCACGAGATGGGACACGTCGCGGCACTCACCCGTTACGGAATGAAGGCCTCCGTGCCGATGTTCATCCCCGGCCTGGGAGCGCTCATCCGACTGAAACAGTACCCGACCGACCCGACCGAGGACTCGCGGATCGGCCTGGCCGGGCCTCTCTGGGGGCTCGGCGCCGTCCTCGTCTCGTACGGGGCCTTCCTGGCGAACGGCGTCGTGGTCTTTGCAGCGATCGCGAAGATCTCGGCTTGGATCAACCTGTTCAACCTGCTTCCCATCGCTCAACTGGACGGTGGTCGAGGATTCCGGGCGATGAACCGCTGGCAGCGCTTCGTGATCGTTCTGGTCACCTTGGCGCTCTGGTGCACGATCGAAGAAGGTCTTCTGATCCTGATACTCGTCGTGGCCGCCGTCCGAGCATGCCAGGCCGATTGCCCTACGGGTTCGGGAACTCGAGCGTTCCTCGAATACCTCCTGTTGCTGGGGGGGCTCGCCGGGTTGTCGACGATCACAGTGGCTCTGCCGGCCTCCTGATGTTCCACGAAGAGTCTCAACTTCGGTCGCATTCGACGTCGTACAGCCGAAAGGCGGCACGTGGCGAATTCGATCACCCAGGTGGCCTTTATGCTTTCTATGCACTATCGGCGAAGATCCGCCTCCATTCCGGAGGCTGCCTCATGCGCTTGCGGACACACGCCAACTCTCACGGCGACAGGAGGGCTCGGGCTCTGCGTTTTCGATCAAGAGAGAGACAACGCGGCGTTCCCAGAAGTGGAAGAAGCCTTCCGGTCCGGAACAGATTCCAACACCGATGTGGACCCACCCCGGTGGAAAGCACTCCAAATCCAGATCTTGGCAGAATCGATATCGACCCGGAGAAGCGGGTCCCTTTCGGCGGAACGAGTCCTCATCATCCTGAATTCGCAAGCGCCAGCCCGTGCCGGAAACCTCACAGACCGGGTGCAGAGGAATCCCTTGGGCCAATACGTCCACGTCCATCTGGAGGCTGACCTTGTCCCGGGGACAGACAGAACAGACAGTGTTCCCTTTTTCGTCCACGATCCGCACGGCTCGCAAGAGAACCAGGTGATCACCGGGGGCCGTGACCGCGTCGTGCCATTTTGCGACCCCTGACCGACCGATCTGGCTGGCTATGTACGATTTTATGACAGACCTTGCGTCTCCCACCTGCTCGACTCGCCCGTCCTGCAGCCAGACGACGCGGTGACAGTACTGCTGAATCGCAGCCATGTCGTGGGACACGAGCAATGCGGTCATGCCCGATCGCGTGAGCTCCCCGATCTTGCGAAAACAGCGATCCTGGAACTCCAGGTCTCCTACCCCCAGAGCCTCATCCATCACGAGGATCTCGGTGACGAGGTGCGCGGCCACGGAAAACCCGAGCCTCAAGCGCATCCCGGAAGAGAAGCTCCGCAACGGGAGGTGGACAAAAGGCCCAACCCCGGCAAAGGCGATGATCTCATCGAGCTTGCTGTCGATCTCTCTCTTCTTCGTGCCAAGAAGCGTCCCACAGAGATAGATGTTGTCCCGGCCGCTCAGATCGTCATGGAAGCCCGTTCCGATGTCCAGGAAAGAGCCGACCCGGCCGAACAGCTCCACGCGGCCAGCGGTCTGTCGTGTGATTCTCGAAATGATCCGGAGAAGCGTGGTCTTGCCTGCCCCGTTGGGACCGACCAACCCCAGAGTCTCCCCCCGGTGAACATCGAGATTCACATCGTTTAAGACCCATCGTGGTGCGTTCATGTCAGGAGGAGCCTGCACAACAGGAAGGTCATCGGGAGACCCAAGGATTCTTCGAGCAAGACTCCTTGCCCGGCTCCAGACATAGCGGTCGAGAGAGGCCTGCCCCCGGTCCGGAGCGGCACAAGGGTACATCTTGGAGACGGATCGAAGACGAACGGCAAAAGGGCTCATAGCAGGTCCGCGATGTCGGGCTCTCGCCGGTAGAAAAACCACATGCCGGTCAGGAAAAGGATCATCGAAGTGAATCCTCCCAAGATGAGGGGCTGCAACAAGAGTGAGTCGGATCCTTTGAGCGTGGAACAGAATCCTGTCACGACGCCGACCATAGGATTCAAGGCGAGAATCGGCAGCAGTCCCTTTGGAAGGCTGCTCAAAGGAAAAAGCACGGGGGTCGCGAAAAGAAGGAGTTGGAGCAGGAAAGAGACGCCGTAGGCAACGTCTCGATGGTCAACGGCCAGCATCGACAGCCAGAGTCCCCATCCCAGCGCGGTCACGATCATGATGAGGACCAAGAGAGGGAGGACGAGCACTGAACTCCACGAAGAGACGCCGTACCAGGCCAAAAAGAGGAGAAGAACGGCGGAGGAAGCTGCGAGATCGACGAGACGAGACAGGATCGGCGTCAGAGGGAGATAGGCGCGGGGCAGATAAGCCCTCAGCACAAGCTGGGGGTTGTTCAGAAGGCTCCTCGTGGCATCGGTGACGGCTCCGGAAAAATAGGTCCAAGGGACGAGAGCCGCAAAGCAGTAGACCCCGTAGTGAACCTGTCCCTCCGCGATTCTGAACGTCTGGCCAAGAGTGACCGCCAGGACTAATGCGGTAAACAGAGGTCCCAGGATGGTCCACCCGTAGCCCAGGACCGAGTAGGCGTAGCGGGTCTTGAGCTCTCTGAGCACAAGAAAATAGAGGATATCGCGACCTTGCCAAAGCTCGCGAAGGGGCACGAACGGGCCAGACCCCAGAGGCTCGACGACCATCCAGGGTTTGCTGTCCTCCGGATTCGTCGTGTCAAAGGCCAGGGGGAGCGGCTTCTCGGCCGTCGGCTCATGGCCTCTCTGAAAAGTCATGGCAATATGTTCCTCATCATGGCGATCGCTGTCAAGCCTCAGGCTTTCGGGCGATGTCCGCGAACTGTGCTCACATCGTTGTGATTACCCGGCAGGACCTCGTGGTCGACCCTCGCCGATAAGCCTCTACCCCAATGGGACGGGCGTCTCGGCGCGCGCTTCAAGTCATCACGCGACCAACAGGAGGGAGATCCCCTCGTACGATTTCGGCATGCTTTCTTCCCCCGAGGTTAGTCGAGAACCAGAGAATAGAGGTCTGGCTCTCCTGATGGATACTCACAGGAGGCTGACTTTCCGCGAAAGGATAGCGTCAGTCCAGACGATCCTGTTCGTGGTCTCCATGGAGCGTCTCCGTGGGGCTCCGGAGCCGCATGATGGTCCAGGTCACTCACGACTGACCGGACTGGATGCCTGTTGATGACGTCTTCCGACAGGCTCACGCGCTTTCAGTGTGACCCGGTTGAGGCGTCCGGGAGTCTGTTCACGAAGCGAGTCCACGTGGAGAAGTAGCCGTCCGGATCGAGCTGATACCAGTCGTTGTGATCGGCGCCCTTGAGCACGTAGAACGTCTTGGGTTCCCTTGCGGCTTCGAACAACCTGCGACCGTGATCGATCGGGATCAACCCGTCCTTGTCCCCGTGCACGACGAGCACGGGCACTGTGAGGCGACCGATCTTCTCGAGCGACCGGAACCGGTCTGGAACGAAGGGCAGGAAGAGGGCGTACGCCGGGATGTCGCGAGCCAGCGAGCGGGTGGAGCAGAAGGTGCTCTCGATGACGAGCCCCGCGCATGGTTTCTTTGATGCCAGCTCCACGGCAGGGCCGCCCCCCAGAGACTGCCCCGAGATGATCAGGTCGGAAGGACTCACTCCCCGCTTCGTCGTGAGGTGCTCCCAAGCGGCCACAGCGTCGAGGTACACTCCCTCTTCCGAGGGACTTCCCTCGCTCTTGCCGTAGCCGCGGTAGTCGAGCAGGAAGACATTGAGCCCGATCCGGGTGAGCCTGACAGCCCAATCCAGGCGTCCCGCGATGTTTCCCGCGTTGCCGTGGAAGTGGAGGACCGTCTTCCCTCGACTCCCGGCCGGAAGCCACCAACCGTGGATCTTCACTCCATCGGAGGTGGTCAGAAAGACCTCTTCGTAGGGGATCCGAGCATCCTTTGGTGTGTAGTCCAGGCCGCGAGAAGGGATGAAGATGATTCTGTACTCGAAGATCAGCAGCAGAACCAAGGCGGTCAGGTACGCCGCGGCAAGAGAGAACAGGAAGCTCATGAGCCTGCCCCGTTTTCGTTTCGTCACGGCCGAGATCCGCGGATCCCCGCCCTGGCTGCTTGCCGGGTTACCGTCCATCGCAGCTTCTATTATGTCATTGCCGACACCTCGCGTACAAGGGGGGCCCGTGCCCCTGATCCCCCATCTGCACCCCGTCTGCTGCGTCAGAACTCGTCGCCTTCCGGCCATCTTGCATAGGACCGCTCCTCTTCGTCGCGGTCGCAAGATGGCGTTTAGCCTCGGCTCTTCAGCCGGGCCTCACCCTCGATGTACTTCTCTGTACACC
>Ga0074195_1002419_pt1 | contig 20905 bp, 11 predicted proteins | sample EPASupsiteHSE623_FD_64525 | JGI IMG/M metagenome (GOLD analysis project Ga0074195, IMG submission 64525) | Bioremediated contaminated groundwater from EPA Superfund site, New Mexico - Sample HSE6-23 | ecosystem: Environmental > Aquatic > Deep subsurface > Groundwater > Contaminated ...
AATGTACATTGGCCGACGGTACGGTGGTCTGGTTAAACTCAGGGACAAACATACGGTACGATAACCGGTATAACGAACAGAATCGTGAAGTAATTCTTGACGGAGAGGCCTACTTCAAGGTCAGCAAAAACAAAACCAATTCCTTCAGTGTATTGACCAATTCTGTTAAAATGCGGGTGCACGGGACTTCGTTTAACGTGTCTGCCCGCAAGACGTCCAGGGCTGTAGAAACGATCCTGGAAGAAGGAAGTGTCGAGATCATCCCGAACAACAGGAAAGACCGTTCCATGATGATCGAGCCGGGCGATAGGGCAGTGTATGATATCGAAAAGCAAAAATTCAGCGTCGAAAAGGTCGACACCGAATTGTATACTGCCTGGCATGAAGGAAAATTTCTGTTTAAGGATGCGCCCCTTTCCGACATCTTCAAAAAGCTTGAGCAGATTTACGATGTGTCAATAGAAACAGAAGACGCATCGATTGGCGAAATCAGGTTAAGGGGCATATTTGAACATAATCACAATATTGTTGATGCCTTGTATAAGATTAAAATGACAACCGGATTAAATTATCGGATACAGGGGAGAACGGTAAATATTAATTATGAAAAAAGATAGAGAATGGATATGAACATTTTTAAAGTAGACAGACAGATGCAGCCCTGACGTCAAAAAGAGGGGACAGTTGCCTCTGTTCCCCCCTTGCAAAGCGTCCCGGACATCTTATGTCTGAAACATTTACTAATTCAAAACTTTCAAATTTATGAAAAAAAAATCGAAGTACAGTGATGGGATTTTTCCCCCACTAAAAAAACTATTGATGATTATGAAGTTGTGTTTTATTTTACTGCTACTTTCGTTACTTCAGGTATCAGCGGAGGTATACGGGCAGAATACTCTTTTGAGCTTAAAAATGCAGAATGCCACCATCGCCGAAGTTTTCGACCGGATCGAGGATCAAACGGATTTCTATTTCTTTTACAATCGTGACGAATTTAACGATAAGGAAATCGTAAATGTTGATTTTACCAATAAAAGTATTCATGGAATTCTGGATGAGATTTTGGTGGGTAAGCTATTGGCGTACAAAATTATTGGAAACAACATCCTCATAAAGGTCAAAGATCCGCTCGAAAATGAAACATTGCAGCAAGGTTCACTTTCCGGTAAAGTCACAGATCCGTCCGGAGCGCCGCTTCCCGGAGTAACTGTTGTCGTAAAAGGTTCCGTCCGAGGAAGTATTACTGACTCAGAAGGAAGGTACTCCCTGGCCAATGTTTCGTCCGACGCAATTCTTGTATTTTCGTTCGTGGGCATGGGAACGCAGGAAATACCTGTTGCCGGCAGACCGGTTATTAATATCTCCATGACGGAAGAGCTGGTCGGTCTTGAAGAAGTGGTTGCTGTTGGTTATGGGACTCAGAAAAAGGAAACATTAACCGGGTCTGTGGTAAATGTTGCCGGTGAAGAACTCAAGAAGAGTCCTGCCCCCAATGTTTCCAGTTCTCTGAGCGGAAGGTTGCCGGGCTTAATCGTTAACCAGCGCTCCGGCGAGCCGGGACGGGATGATCCCAGTATTTTAATTCGGGGATATGGTACCTTCGACAGTGACCCTGATGATGGTATAGATAATAGTTCGCCACTTATCATTATTGACGGTGTTGAGCGTAGTTATATGAGCAGACTGAATCCGGAGGATATCGAAAGCATATCGGTATTAAAAGATGCTTCAGCAGCCATTTATGGCGCGCGCGCAGCAAATGGCGTAATTTTGATAACAACCAGAAAAGGAGCAGTAGGTAAACCTGTATTTAATTTTAGTTTTAATTCAGCTTTTCAACATCCCACAAAAGTTCCGGATATGTTGGATGCGGCTACTTTTGCAGAGGTCTATAATGAAGGATACTGGTATCGGTCAGGTCGTCCCGCAAGCGACTATACTCCTTTTTACACTGACGCTGTCATTCAAAAATATCGCGACGGTTCCGATCCTGTTTTATATCCGAACACAGACTGGATAAAGGAAGTCATGAAACCTTATTCAATGCAGAACCGAATGAATTTCCAGGTTGCCGGAGGTACAGAGAACGTAAAATATCTGCTTTCATTCGGAACAATGACTCAGAATGGAGGCTACAGGCATAATCCAACAGACTATGAACAATATAACCTGCGTTCCAATGTCGATATCCAATTAAACAAAAACTTAAGTATTGGGGCCAATGTAAATGCAATTATTATCGACAAAAAATACGCGAATGTGGAGACCTGGATCAACTTCAACAATATCATAATTGCTAATCCTACGTTAGTGGCTCGTTATCCGAACGGTTTAATTGGACCGGGAAGGTTGGGCGAAAATCCGCTGGTGCTGGATCAGCGAGGTTATGACAGAACCCGGGAGACACCAATAAACTCTACTTTCACTGCATCGTATAAAATTCCGTTTGTGAAAGGATTAAGAATAGACGGATCATTTAATTATGATGTGAATAATACCTTTGAAAAGGTGTTGGAAAAGCCTTACTATTATTATGAATACAATGTCAATACTCAGGAATATGAGAAGAAGGAGGGGACAGGGCAAACAACTATCGAAGTAACGGACACCTACAATAAGTGGACAACCATGTTGTATAATTACAAATTGGTTTATGACAGAACATTCGGTAAACATCACGTAGGAGCAATGGTGGGGCAGGAACAACAAAAGAATACATGGTCATATGTTATGGCTTACAGGAAAAATTTTGTCAGTTCGGCCATCGCTGAGATAAATGTGGGAAGTACTGCTTCGGATGATAAAAATAACGGAGGTTCTTCCTCTGAAACTGCCCGTAATAATTATTTTGGACGCTTCAATTACGACTACAGCTCGAAATATCTGGCGGAATTTGTATTCCGCTATGACGGTTCACAGAATTTCCCTGAAGGTAAACGATATGGATTCTTTCCTGCCGGGTCGGTAGGATGGCGTTTGTCTGAAGAACCATTTTTCCGTGGTGCCCTTCCTTATGTCGATCAGTTGAAGCTACGATTCTCTCTTGGACAAACCGGTAATGATAAAGTAGCTTCGTACCAGTACATGCAATCATACTCTTTTGGCAATAATTATGTTTTTGGAGCAAGTGATGTGCCTGGTATTTATTCCAATACGATGCCCAATCCTGATATTACCTGGGAAAGAAGTACGAAATGGGATCTTGGACTGGATGCTTCTCTTTGGAAAGGATTATTGGGCCTCGAGCTTACTGTTTTTAACGAAAAAAGATCAGATATATTGGCAACACGAAACCTTTCTATTCCGGGTACTTTAGGTTTTGCAGATCTGCCAGATGAAAATATAGGGAAGGTTGACAACCATGGTTTTGAACTCAAATTGAGTCATCGAAATACGATAGATAAACTGGTGTACCGAATAGAAGGAAACATGTCGTTTGCAAAAAGCAAAATTGTATATATGGATGAAACGCCGGCCACTGAAGCTTATGCAAATCAAACAGGACATCCGGTGAATGCAGGCTTGTATTACAAAGCAGACGGCATTTTTAATACTCAGGAAGAGCTGGACGACTATCCTCATGCTTCAGGTACCCAGATTGGGGATTTAAAAATTCTTGACCTAAATGGTGATGAAGAGATTGATTCGGATGATCAGTACCGTTTTGGCTATACTGCAACTCCTCAGATTGTGTTTGGGCTGAATGCCAGTTTTGAGTATAAGAATATCGACTTAAGCCTTTTCTTCCAGGGACAAACAAAAGCATATCATTATGACGGACAGTTTGTTGCGTTGGGAACTTCGGACTTTGACAATGCCTTTGTTGCCCGTGCAAAAGACCGCTGGACAGTCGATAACCCAAACGGTACCATGCCAAGGACCGATGCTTATCAACCTGGAAATTCAACCTTCTTTTTATACGATGCTACCTTTGTGAGGCTTAAAACAGCAGAATTGGGGTACACATTACCTAAAGTTATAGCTTCAAAAGCCGGCCTTAGCGATGTGCGGGTGTACGTAAGTGGATTCAATTTGCTTACCTGGGCAAAAGAAATTAAATGGGAAGATCCGGAATTGAGCGGGGATGCACTTTATTATCCTCAGCAGCGTGTAATCAACCTGGGTATTAATGTGAAATTTTAAAAGAAATTGATATGAAAAAAATACTTTTAATCTCAATAATGATATTCTCACTTATCTCCTGCAGTGATAGTATTCTGGATATTACGCCTCAGGATCGTATTTCAGATGATTCGGTATGGAGTGATGAAAATTTAATAAACGCCTATCATACTGAATTATATAATTGTATTCTCCACGGCTTTAATGGTGTCCATATGCAATCAAAAGCAACCGACGAAGCGAATAATTGCATGTCGTGGGGCGTGAATATAATTGTGAACGGAACGCTTTCTCCCGATAATGTGACTGATTTAACCGTTACTGATTGGCACGGGGGGTGCAATCTGTATTATTGGAACAAAGCCTATAAGTATATCCGGAAGATCAATCTTTTCCTTGAAAAAATGGAAACAATTACGATTGCAGATCAGGCGAAACTGGTTGCCGAGGCAAAATTTCTAAGGGCATACATCTATTTTCAGCTTATTGAAAGATTTGGCGGAGTTCCCATCGTTAATCAGACATATGAGCTCGGGACAGACGTTACTTTTACAAGCAGTACGTTCGATGAATGCGTTAACTTTATTGACCAGGATCTTACTGACGCAATAGCAACAGACGAACTGCCTGACAGCTATGCGGCAACTGATACTGAGTTCGGCAGGGCTACCAAAGATGCATGCCTGGCATTGCGTTCACGGGTGTATTTGTATGCTGCCTCTGCACTTTTTGATACGGATACAAATGGCAAGAGTACAGTAAAATGGCAAAAGGCGGCCGATGCTGCCAAGGCGGTGATAGATCGGAATGCATACACATTGTATGCCGATTACAGAAAGTGTTTTATTCTTCCCAGTGGCAGCGCAAACAGCGAAGTTATTTTTTCGAGAAATTTCACTACGAATAACGGACACAATGCTCCTATGTATAATCTGGGTCGTCGGTACGGCGCCTATGGAGGATTTTCTGCAAGCAATGGCCCATCTCAGAATTTGGTTGACGATTATGATATGCTCAATGGAGAAACTCCGTTTATTTGGGTGAATGGAGTTAAGACGAGTAATCCGGCTTCAGGCTATGACCCTCAACATCCCTATTGGAACAGGGACCCACGTTTGGATGCTACTGTTATTCGCGACTCAACTGTTTATCGTGGAGATCTTCATGAAATGTGGATTGCTTCGGATGGTAACAGTTGGGGATACGATTCCTACAAGCAAAGCAGCGACAATCCTCGCGGGAACTATCTCATTAAAAAATTCATGCCCGAAGCCGATATGGAAATCAGTTGGAATACAACCTGCACAATCCCATGGCCAATATTTCGTTTGGGCGAAATATACCTGAACTATGCGGAAGCAGAGTTTGAACTTGGGGATGAAACTACCTGTCGGGAATATATCAATAAAGTCAGGGCCAGGGTTGGTATGCCGGGTCTTCCGTCAACAGTAACCGGTGAAACCCTCAGACAGAGACTTTACAATGAACGGAGAATTGAACTGGCATTCGAAGAACATCGCTATTGGGATGTCAGAAGATGGAAAATTGCGATGGATATTGAAAACAGGCCCATTTATGGTATGGATGTGATAAAAAATTTAACGACAGGAGTAAAAACATATACTCCCGTAAAATTACTTGAAAGAACATTCACCGAGCAAAATTATTTACTCCCGATAGCAACTGATGAAATTAAAAAGAACGGAGGGTCTTTGTTACAATCTGTTACCTGGCGTGAATAGGGTTTATACGGATAAATAAGACACAAAGAGGCTATCCCGGATCTCAGGATAGCCTCTTAATGCTTTTGATTTCCGTTAAGTTTTCCGGGCAGGCAGAGGACTCGCAGGGTAGTGAATGGTTCACCCTCTGATCTACATAATTTCCCTTTCAATGAGCTTCTTAAGGTTTTTTGCATCCTCTTCCCGATAGCCCTGTTTTTGATATATAATTTTTCCTTCCTTGCTGATTAAGACATTTCTCGGGATATACTGATTAAAGAATTTTCCATAGATTTCGTGCTTCTGGTCAGGAGCCAGCAGGAAGGAGAATCCCTTCATTTCGTTAAATTTCTTAATTTCCTCCATTGAATGATCTCGTCCCAAAGCGACAACTAAGAAGTCTTCCGATTTATACTTCTGCCAGATTTCTGTTTCAACCCGGGGTAATTCTTTCATACACGGACCGCACCATGTAGCGAAGAAAACCAATAGTACCGTTTTCCCTTTCAATGCCGATATTTGAAAGCTTTTCCCGTCTATCGTTTCAAACGCGAAATCAGGAACTACTTCGCCAACCTTTGTGACATCAAACTTTTCGAAATTAATTTCTTTTTTTTCCTGCGTGCGAGCCGCTAATGTAAATAAAACTAATGTAAATAAAACTAAAGATGTTTTTTAACATTTTCCAGAATTTTAACGATTAAACTATCATTCATCTACTTTTTGTCTATTTTAGCAACATTCATAATAACAGGCAAGAATCAAGAAAGAACTACTTCTGCTCGAAATAAAATTCGAATTCCAGAAAGGAGTTATCCATTGTAAGTCTTTAGAAAAATCAGGATGGATGAAGGGGAACGATTTAATAATTCAACTGAATAACGGCGACCGGAGGGCCTTTAAACAGGTATTTGATACCTATTATAAGCCTATTTGCCTGTTTATCCGGAAATATCTTTCTGATCCGGATCAGTCTGAAGATTTGGCCCAGGACATATTTCTGGGCATTTGGGAGAAAAAATTGCAATTTTCATCAATTCCGGCATTAAGGGCTTTCTTATATCAGGCGGCAAGAAATAAAGCAATCAATATCATTGAACACGAGAAGGTAAAAAAGGATTATCAAAACAAGGCAACACCTGATTGTTTCACCGAGGATTTCTTTCACACGAATTACATCGAGAATGAAACCGGGCGACTAATTCAAAAAATACTTGAAGGCCTGTCTCCGCGTGCACGTGAGATTATTTACATGCAATTAGAGGGTTTGAAAAATCAGGAAATAGCTGATAAATTGAAGATCTCAGTCTTTACTGTCAAAAACCATAAGGCCACAGTATATAAACAAGTGAAAGAAAATTTCCAGAAAATAATCATTTTGATTGAGTCTATAATTTTTTATTGTCAAAATTTATAAAAATTTATAATTTTTCTATACAAATGCATAGTGCTATTTCTGACTTTACCTGTTTAATAAGCATTAATCATGCATATGGAACAGAAAGAAATAGCAAAGATCCCCGAAATCATTTTAAAAGAGATCATCAGGGAAGCCTCATCTGAAGAAATTGCTGTTCTCCATAAATGGATGGAGCAGTCGGCCGAAAACAGAAAGCTGTATAAAAAGCTTAGGAGAAAAGATAATCTTGCTTTCATTAGAAGAGAATACAATAGCATTGACAGCATTTCGGCCTGGGAGAAACTGGTCAAAAAGACCGGCAGAGGCCTCAGTGCCGGCCGGAAGCAATTCATATTGAAAACATTAAAGTACGCGGCTGTACTTGTAGCGCCTCTGGCGATTGCAATTTATTTTCATAAACAGCAGGCAGAAACAAGCTTTTCCCCGGAAACTTTCACAGAGCTGAATAAGCAATTGAGTGAATTGAAAGAACCTTCCTTAGTATTGGCTAACGGAGAGATTGTCAACCTGCAGAAAAAACAGCAGGAAGCGATTGTTGAAATTGACGGAACAAACATTGCAAAAGTAGATTCGACACTTTTGTACAAAAGCCGGAATTCTGAGGAAAGAAAGACAATCCAATATAATAGCTTAGTTGCGCCAAAAAGGAAAGTATACCGTGTTGTACTGTCTGATGGCACAAGAGTTTGGCTTAACGCATCCTCTGCAATAAAATACCCGACCCGGTTTATTTCGGGTATCAGACAAGTATTTCTGACGGGTGAGGCTTATTTTGAAGTTGCCAAAGATGCGGCGAGGCCATTTATAGTCTCAACAAGTAATATGGAAATTGAAGTACTCGGCACATCATTTAATGTCATGGCCTATCCTGACGAAAAATACGTTGAGACAACTTTGGTAAGTGGGGAAGTAAAGATAAAAACGGCACAGTCGGGAATAACCTTAAACCCAGGGATGCAGGCAAAGCTAAATGTAGAAACGGAAAAGCTTTCACAAGCTGAAGCAAACATCCGGCAGATAACGTCGTGGCGTTTGGAAAAATACATTTTTGAATATGAAGACCTGGAAAGCGTTATTTCCAAATTGTCGGAATGGTATGACGTGAAAGTAATCTATGAGAATAAAGGAAAAAAGCCAACTCACTTTTCCGGAACACTGCATAAATATGACGATATTCAGGAAACATTGCATGTAATTGAATTGGCAACCGATGTTAAGTTCACCTTCAGAGGTGATACCCTTTGGGTAAAGTAAAGAAGTAAACGAAAGTAAAAGGAGAATGCGCCCACATTCTCCTTTTCGGAAATTATCCTATAAATGACGAATTCACAGGAATTAATTTAAACGCAATGAAGATATGAAAAAATTCTATTTTAATTTTTTCTCTGGTGGGAGAAATTTTGTTTTGATCATGAAAATGAAGTTGGCGCTGATTTTAATTACCGTATTTCAGGTCACTTTTGCAGCAAACTCGCAACCGGGATTCAGTTTAAGGATAAAAGATGCCAGGGTGGAGGAAATTTTGAAGGAAATAGAAAAGCAAAGCGATTATGAATTCTTTTTTGCCCACGAAGAATTGCTTTCCCTGAAAAAAATAAGCCTGGAACTGGAGAATGCCTCGCTTGAGGAAGTTCTTCAGCAATGCTTTGAAGAAAGCGGCATCAATTATGAAATAATAGATAAGGTGATTATAATCAAGCCATCAGATAAGGCAAAAGCTGCAAAAGAGAACGACCAGGCAAAGAAAATAAAGGTTAGCGGCACTGTCACAAGCCGGGAAGATGGAGTTGGGATCCCCGGAGTAACGGTTTTTTTAAAAGGGACGGTAACCGGAGTTACGACTGATTTTGACGGAAAGTATACCATCGAAGTACCTGAAGACGGGGCAGTACTGATATTTTCATCAGTGGGGTTTGAACCTCAGGAAGTAACGGTTGGGGCAAAGACAACCGTAAATATTCTCCTCAAGTTATCGGTTGAAGAGATTGATGAGGTGATCGTGACGGCAATTGGCACTACGATAAAAGCCGATGAAACGGGAACTACCAGTTCCATCGTTAAATCCGACATCATTGCCAATTCGGGAGAGGCCGGTGTAATCAATGCTTTGGCCGGAAAGGCGTCCGGAGTAAAAATAGTAAAGTCGAATGGTGACCCGGGATCAGGCTCGGCTATACAAATCAGGGGTTCCAACACGATTGCAGGGTCGAGTCAACCGTTAATTATTTTGGACGGGATTCCAATCAGCAACGATAATATCGGGGATGTTACGATCAGTCAGCAATCCCGCCTGGACGACCTTAACGACAAAGATATTGAGTCAATACAAATCCTGAAAGGTGCTTCAGCGGCTGCTTTATGGGGTTCAAGGGCTGCCAATGGGGTAATTGTCGTTACCACCAAATCGGGAAAAATAAATCAAAAAACCAATATACATTATTCTTATTCACAATCACTTGACGAAGTTTCAGTAAAGCAACCCTTGCAAGGCAAATACGGACAGGGAAGAAATGGTGTGTGGAGTTCGACTCTTGGCGAATCGTGGGGAGATAAAATTGCAGATCGTTCCGGTGAACCCGATGCTGTTAATCCGGATGGCGCGTATTTCATTTCGAATAACACCGGCAATAAGTATTATGGTATCACTCAGAAGAATTCTAAAGAAACATACCTTGAAAGCAACTGGGACAACGTATTCAGAACAGGCACATTCGGGCAGCACAATATTTCAATCAGTGGAGGAGGTGAAAAGACAGCTTATTTTTTCAGTTTTGAAAATATGGATCAAGAGGGGATAATCAGGAATTACGATTATCATCGCAAAAACCTCCGGCTAAACACAAAAACCCAGGTTTTCGATTGGCTAAGCTGGGACAATAAGGTTTCGTACACCAACGTAAAGTCGAACAGGATCATTCAGGCCGGCGAGACTACAAATGGCGTTATGTTAGGCCTTTTGCGCACCGCACCCGATTTTGATATTACCGACTATATCGGGACTTATGTCGCAGTTGACGGTACGGTGTATCCGAACAGGCAACGATTTTACCGAAGTCAGGTAGGTGAGGCTGCGAACCCTCTTTACAGTAATCCATTATGGACATTGTATGAACAAAAAGCGCCGAGCACAGTAAACAGGTTTATCATTAATCCGGAACTGACGATCCACCCGGCTGAATGGCTAAAGTTTATTGTAAGGAGCGGTCTTGATTACTACAAAGATTCCAGGGATGAATTCTATCCCATTGGCTCTTCCGGTTCTGCCTATTTCAATGGGTTGTGGACCAAAACAGACATAACAAATAAGGAACTGAACTTCGACGGAATTGCGATTGCAACGCATAAGTTCAATAAAAACCTGAAACTTACAGCAACTTTGGGAATGAACTACAATGAACGCGACAGATTTGTAAACGAAAACACGCTCTCTCCGTTTGCCGTCGATTCAAGGCTCATGACCTCACAACTCAACCCTGACAAATCGGCTACATCCTGGACAACCACCCAGACGAAGATTCGTTCGAACCGGGGGTATGGTGTTCTCGGAATTGATTTATACCGCCAATTGTTCATCACCGTTTCAGGAGCTTCAGAAGCAGCCTCTTCCATAAAAGGAACTTTTTTTTACCCTTCGGTCGATATGGCCTGGCAATTTACCGATTTGATTCAGATGAAGGGACTCAGTTTTGGGAAGCTCCGATTTGCCTGGGGAAAGGTTGGTATTCAGCCCGCTCCATATAAATTCACCACCTTGGCGACAACAGGTTATGCCTCTTTTGGCGGAAGCTTTCTTGTCGATGAAGAGAAGGGAAACAGCAACCTGAAACCTGAAATAAAAACCGAGTGGGAAGTTGGAACAAATCTGAGGTTTATCGGGGACAGAATTGAACTGGGTATAACCTATTACGAGAATCAAACCAAAGACATCTTATTTGCGGTCAAAACCAATCCCAGTTCCGGTTACACATATAACTATAAAAATGCTGCAGTAATTGAGAATTCGGGACTTGAAATTGACTTGTCCGGAAAAGTAATCAAAACAGAAGGGCTCCAGCTTTCAGTAAGTAGCAATTTTAACAACAACAAGAATATGGTGGTTGACATAGCCGGGGCCGAAACAGTAGATATCGGAGGTACCTCAAAAGCCGTTAAGGGCTATCCGATGAGTTCGTTCTATTTACCCGGTACTCTTCGCGATGAAAACAATGATCTAGTTCCCGACAAAAACGGCTTTCCTCAGTTAAGTCCCACCTACCGGGTACTTGGAGACCCGAATCCCGATTGGCGCGGTGGGTTGGGATTTGAATTGAAATATAAAAAATTTGACTTTTCCGTGTTGTTTGAACATTCGCAGGGAGGGGAATATATCGACAGAACGAAAATAGTCTTATACGGTTTTGGATTACACCAGGATGTAGCCAATGAAATAACACTGACTGAAGATTTAAAAAACCTTAACGGAACTTTATTTACAGCAGGGACAACTGTACGGGGAAATATTGCCGATTTCGGAGCCGGCAATGTACTGCTCGACGAAGTTTATTACCGGGGAATCGGGGGAGGCTTAGGATTTAGCAAGCTGAACGACCTGTTTGTTAAGGATGCGACATGGACAAAACTCAGAAATATAACCCTGGGATATACTTTCTCCAAAGTTAGATTCTCTTCCAAAATTGCCGTAAAATCAATGCGGTTATCGGTCACAGGGAGAGACCTGTTCCTGTGGACAAAACTTGCAGGGGTTGATCCGGAAACCAATAATTACGGAGTTAGCAATGCATCGGGGATGAATTATTTTAACAACCCGGGAACACGTTCATTCTTGTTCAATCTTGATGTTAATTTTTAAAATCGCTGTTTTATGAATACAATATATCTCAAATACCTGCTTATTTTAATTGTGGCAGCAACCTTTATAGGGTGCGAAGATCTGGTTGATGGAATCAATGAAAATCCAAATCAGTTAACGCTGGACGCTGTCGATCCCGGACTTTTCCTTAACGGAGCCGAACTGGCCAATATTGATGTACAATTGGGATACATCAGCCGGATCGCCGGATTTTACTCCGGTCAGTTAATCGGTTATGAACAAGTAGAAAAAACAAGGTATGAATACACCCTGACATCCGGGACATTCGATTGGGATGGCTATCAGGGAGTTATCGCTCCCATTCGGGAGATACAGGCGAGAACTGCCGATAACCCTCTTTACCAGGGTATCACGCGGGTTCTTGAAGCAAATCTCATCGGAACCTACGCGTCTCTTTTTGGCGATGTTCCCTATTCCGAAGCGGTAACCGAAGTTGAAAATCCGAAGTTTGACGATCAAATCGAAATTTTTGAATCACTGCAAACAGTACTTACCGATGCAATCGGCTACCTTAGCTCCTCCAACGGATATGTTGTTACCCAGGATTATATTTTCAACGGCAATGCAGAACAATGGCTCGAAACGGCGTGGACATTAAAAGCCAGATTCTACATGTATACCAAAGAATACGACCTGGCCTATGCTGCAGCCCAAAACGGGATTTCAACTCCGGACAACAATATGAAATTTACACCGTTGAATACTGACAGCAGTACCAAAAACAAATACTTTCTGGCATTGTCGAATGCACTTACTGTTGGAACCGGCAACTGCTACCTGATTCAATTATTAAACAAAACAAGCTCCGTTTCGCGCAATAATGCTAAAACCGACGAAGATGCAAGGTTGGCGTATTATACCATCGATCACGTGACTCCCGCAAACAATAACGGGGTTGCGGGCCCGCTGGAACCCCAGCCGATTGTAACTTACCAGGAAAATCAGCTAACCCTGGCTGAAGCCGGTACACGGACCAACGGGTTTTCTGCGGGGCTCGGCCACTTAAACGCTTACCGGCTTACCTTAAGTACCGGCGAATTGTTTAATTCGGTTGTATCGTCACTTACAAAGATATATGATCCATATGTGGCTGAGGATTTTGATGCAGGAGGAATGGAAAACCCTGACAATATTACACCGGAAAGAGCCCTTCTGCGGGAAATCATCGAAGAAAGGTATGTGTCCGGATTTACAACCTTCATGCCTTATGACGACAACAGAAGGCTGCAAAAATCGGATTCCGATATTTCAGTCCCTTTCCCATTGAACATCCCCACGGCAACTCAAAATGTTGAACGGTTGCTGTATCCGGCCGACGAAACGGAATCAAACAGCAATGCTCCTGAAGATCCGGGCTTATATTCGGCTACGAAGGTTAACGCGAAATAGGCCACTTGTTTTAAACCATTAAAAATAGTTATCATGAAGCACATATCTCATTTTATTCTCTCAGGTTTAGTCCTGATTCTAGCAGGGCAGTCATTCGCCTGCACCACTTTCCTGATTGCGGGTAAATGCACTGCCGACGGCAAACCCATCCTTTACAAGAACAGGGATACAAAAGAAATGGATAACGCCCTGGCACTGTTTAATGACGGAAAATACAAATATCTGGCCGTTGTTAATGGTGATAATAAAAGCAGCAAGCATGCTGTTTGGGGTGGTTATAACGAAGCGGGATTTGCCATAATCAATTCTGCAGCTTACAACAACAACATCGGAGATTCGATAAAAGATACGGGAATGGACGGACATTTGATGAAACTGGCCTTAATGAATTGCTGTTCGCTTAATGATTTCGAGTGTATGCTCGATACGTTAAAAAAACCATTGGGCGTCGATTCGAATTTTGGCGTGATCGATGCTGGCGGTGGCGCTGCCTATTATGAGACCGGAAACTATAAATACGTGAAGTATGATGCCAATGATCCTGCAGTTGCCCCCAATGGCATTTTAATACGAACCAATCACTCAATGAGCGCTGATCTGAGCAAAGGGTTTGGCTTTAACCGTTTCGATAACGCGACACGTATACTTAACACTGCTCGGGAAAAAAAGAGTTTAACCCCTCAGTACTTACTAAAAGCCTTTCCCCGGAGCCTTTACCATCCCCGGACAAAAACAGACTTATCGGTCAATTTACCCGGAGCAAAAGATCAACAGGAATTCCGTTTTTTCATGGATTTCATTCCCCGGTTTGAAACGGCTTCGTCGTTTATGATTGTTGGAGCAAAAGACAGGGATCACACGCAAGACGCTATGATGTGGACCATCCTCGGGTTTCCGCTTACTTCTGTAGCAGTTCCTGCCTGGCTCTCAGCAGGTGAACTGCCTAAGTCAGTAAAAATGAACGCCGGCTTCAAAGCTCCGATCTGCGATGCAGCTCTGAAATTCAAGGACGAATGTTTTCCGATAAAAATTGATAAAGGGACTTATTATATTAATTTATCGGCTGTTGCGAATAGGGCCGGTTCGGGTTACATGCAATTACTTGGACCCATAGAGGACAAAATCATAGAAAAGGCCAACTCTCTGATAACGGATCTTGAGAAAGGAAAAAAATCAGACAGCGACATTCCGGCCTTTTACTCATGGATAGATGATTATTTGGGAAGAACGTACCGGGAGCAATTCAACATGGAACTTTTCAACAACGAAACAACAGGTAAACCGACAGATGAAGAAAGAAGAAACTGACGCCATTTTAGCACTGATAAAACGTGAAGTTGTACCGGCGATCGGATGTACCGAACCTGTTGCTGTTGCATTGGCTGTTGCGAAGGCAAAAGAAGTTTTGAACGAAAAGGTTACCCGGACTGAATTGCTCCTGAGCAGTAACATCCTGAAAAACTCAATGGGCGTGGGTATCCCCGGAACAGGAATGATCGGACTGCCAATTGCCATCGCACTAGGGGTAGTTATCGGTAAGTCAGAATATGGGCTGGAGGTGCTGAAAGATTTGACCCCCGAAAAACTGGCTGAAGCAAAGCAAATCGTTGACGACAAAAAGTACCTTGTCCGGCTAAAGGAAAACGCGCCGGATAAATTGTATATAGAAGCGCTCTGTTTTGGCAACAGTACCTGCTCAAAAACAATAATATGCGGCAGCCATACCCGTATTGTTTATATTGAATTGAACGGAGCGGTATTGCTTGACGAAATGAACAACGGCAATGGCAGGCAAACGGAGGATAAAGAGGTAGAACTTAATTTTGACAGAATTTATGATTTTTCGACGCAGACCAGCCTAGATGATCTTGAATTTATCCTTCAGGCTGCCAAATTAAACAAGCTGGCTGCCGATGAATCACAAAAAGGGCCGTTCGGGCACTCGGTAGCCCGGGTTATCCAAAGCAAATCTTATCAAAATATAATGGGCAAGAGCGTGTACAACCAATTGGTTGCTGTTACCGCTTCGGCCTGCGATGTTCGTATGGCAGGAGCCATGATTCCGGTAATGAGCAATTCAGGCAGCGGCAACCAGGGTATTACAGCAACCCTGCCGGTGGTTGTTTTTGCCGAAGAAATGAACAAAACAAAAGACCAGTTAATCCGGGCTCTGGCCCTAAGTCATCTGATGGTAATTTACATCAAACAACGGCTTGGTCGTTTATCGGGATTATGTGGCGTAACCGTTGCGGGGATCGGCGCTTCCTGCGGCATTACTTTCCTGATGGGCGGAACAAGGGACCAGGTGGCTTATGCCGTAAAAAACATGATCGGCAATATAGCCGGGGTAATCTGCGACGGAGCCAAGCCCAGTTGCGCGCTGAAGGTATCCAGCGCCGTTTCGTCAGCCGTTTTTTCAGCCATGATGGCGATGGACAATAAGGTAGTTTCGTCTCTGGAAGGGATTGCCGATGAAGATGTGGATAAAACCATTCGAAATCTTACTGATATTGGTTCAGAAGGAATGGCGGAGACAGACAAGCTGGTTTTGGAGATCATGACAAAAAAAGATAAATGAGTCACTGTTGGAGAGATATGAAAAAAAACCTTATTCTTTTCGTTTTGCTTTTATTTTCCGTCTTTGGGAATGCCCAGATCGAAAATCCGGTAAAGTGGGAATTTTCGTCAGAAAATGTTTCACCCGGCGAAGCCGAATTAATCATTACAGCAAAGATCGATACAGGTTGGCACCTGTACTCACTGTTCATTGCTGAAAACGGCCCCGTTCCAACTTCGTTTTCTTTTACACCATCGCCCGATTATACGACTGAAGGTACAGTTGAAGAACGCTCAAAAGCAACTAACGCTTTCGATAAAGCGTTCGGTATGGATGTGGCCTATTTTTCACAAAAAGCTGTTTTTGTACAGAAAATAAAGCATATAAAAACAACGGCTGTCATTAACGGCTCAGTCACTTTCATGTCGTGCGACGACGATCAGTGCACACCTCCGGAGGAACAGGAATTCAGTATAACGGTAAAAAATGATGACGCCATTCTATCGCCCGGCAGTGAAGCCGTGAAAGCTGCGTCTTCTGCAATGTCTGACTTGACCCATCATTCGCTCCTGACGGTTTTTTTTGCCGGTCTTCTGGGAGGCTTCGCAGCTTTTTTCATGCCCTGTATTTTCCCTATGCTCCCTTTTACAGTCAGCTATTTTACAAAATCAGGAAACAAGCGAAATGCGTTTGTTCAGGCTTCACTTTACGGACTGTTTATTATTGTGATTTATGTAGCACTGGGCTTGCTTATAACCGTCGTTTTTGGAGCTGATGCGCTGAACAACCTTGCCACTAACGGGATATTTAACCTGTTATTTTTCCTGTTACTCGTGGTTTTTGCTTTTTCATTTTTTGGCGCTTTCGAATTGGTTTTGCCCTCAGGCTGGGGAAACAAAGCTGACAGCCAAAGCGGGAAAGGCGGATTTTCCGGATTATTTTTCATGGCGGCTACATTGAGCATTGTTTCGTTCTCATGTACAGGTCCAATTATCGGAACATTGTTGGTCGAAGCTGCGACCATGGGACAATTGATGGGACCTGCAACGGGAATGTTCGGGTTTGCGCTTGCGTTGGCAATACCCTTCGCCTTATTTTCGCTGTTCCCCTCCTGGTTAAAATCCTTGCCCAAATCCGGAGGATGGCTCAACAGCGTTAAAGTTGTGCTGGGTTTTCTTGAGCTGGCGCTTTCTCTTAAATTTCTGTCGAATGTTGATTTGGCATACCATTGGAATTGGTTTGACCGCGAGGTGTATCTGGTTTTATGGATCGCGATTTTCGGACTAATGGCGCTTTACCTGCTCGGGAAACTGTCCCTGCCCAACGACAGTAGTCTTAAACATATCTCGCCATTCAGATTGGTGCTTGCCATACTGACAATCGCATTTACAATGTACCTTATTCCCGGTCTTTGGGGGGCGCCATTACGGGCGGTTGCAGCATTCCTTCCACCGCAGCACAGTCAGGATTTTGATTTATACACACCCCAGCTAAACACGACAAGTACTGTTGCGAGCGCAGATCAGGGTGAAAAAAAGTATGGCGATATTTTCCATGCACCTTACGGGTTGAATGCTTATTTCGATTATGAAGAAGGCATGGCAATAGCCCGGAAAGAAAACAAACCAGTGATGATTGATTTTACCGGCCATGCCTGTGTAAATTGCCGGAAAATGGAAGCAGACGTGTGGTCGAATAAGAAAGTATTGGATTTGATCAGGGACAGGTATATTCTGATCCAGCTGTATGTTGATGATAAAACAGAATTAACTGCAGATAAGCAAGCAATATCGGCATTTAGCGGAAAGAAGATAAAGACCATTGGGAATAAATGGAGCGATTATCAGGCTGCGCGGTTTAATGCAAATTCGCAACCCTTCTATGTTCTGCTTGATCCGGATGGAAAATTTCTGGCCCAGCCGCAAGGCGCAGATTATAATGTTGACCGCTTCTCCCATTTTTTAGAAACCGGATTAAAGGCATTTTCCCAATAACCAATCTCTGTTTTAATATGATATGAGGATCGTATTCCGTGAAAATTGAAAGTGACAAATAATAATACAATTACCTGTAAAAAAGTTTGACATCCTAAAAATTAATTAAAAGATAATACATTGTATTTTAGTGTATTATCTTTTTTGGTACAATATTGGGATCTATGTGTCATATAAATCATGCTTCAACTTTTGGATTAACGCTTTAATTCATTTGGTTTCTTATTTAGTTAGTACTTCTGTATTCAAATCAACGCTATGATCAGAAACTTTTTTATCAATATTGTTCGGAACATTCGCCACAACAAGATTTTTACGATTATTAACCTGGCAAATCTGGTTATCGGGTTTGCTGTCTTTATTTTATTTAGCGAGTTGATAGGGTATGAGCTAAACTATGATAAGTTTAATGAGAATTACGAGCAGATTTACCGGGTTCAGACCCGTCAGGAAGATTCGAATCCGATCAATTTTTGCACTTACAGTCCGGCGGCTTATCGTTACCATTTAATGGCCGATGTGCCCGAGGTTGAAAAGGTTTTGCTGATGCGTGAGGTTTCGGGCGGAGCCAAAGGTTCAGGTCAGTTTTTTACGCTTCCCGATGGCAGTCAGTTGTGCGAACTTAACGGGTATTGGAGCGAAAATTCCATCTTCGATATTTTTACGATCAATCTGAAAGAAGGAAATAAAAGCAATGCCTTAACCGAACCTGGCACAATTGCTCTTTCAGAAACGTTGTCGAAGAAGCTTTTTCCTGAAGGGAATGCACTGGGAAAACAGGTTACCATTGGGAAACGGTTTCCGGTAACGGTTTCTGCCGTTTATGACGATTTTCCTCAAAATTCGAACCTGAAGGCCACTTATTTGGTATCGATGCCAACTTACCCGGTGCTAAGCGGCGAGCCGGCGTATGGCGAAAACTGGACCAACATTGAATTTGACAATTATATATTGCTGAAAAAAGGCGCCGACCCGAAATTGGTTGATGCCAAAATAAAAGATGCATTTAAAAATGTAAAAGACTTTGAAAAGAGCTCACCATATCTTCATCCGCTTTCAAAATTGCATATTTCGCCCAATAGCCAGCCCGATATGATTATTGGTATGGGAATTCTTTCACTTGCTGCGATTTTGGTCCTGATTCTTGCAAGTGTCAACTACGTGAACCTTTCGCTGGCCAATTCAACGCAACACGCTAAAGAAATTGGGATTAAAAAGGTAATTGGCTCGTCGAAAAAGCTCCTTGCCACCCAATTTTTGGCCGAGACCATTATGCATACGTTGGCAGCCACCGTTTTTGCACTTTTTGTGGCTCAGGTTTCTTTTCCGTTGTTAAACCGGATCCTGAACAGGAATATCGATTTTTCTATTTGGGGCAACGGACAGCTGTTAATCTTCATCTCGCTGGTAAGTTTGCTTGTCGGTGTACTTTCAGGATTGTATCCTGCGCTGGTTATTTCGGCCTACAATCCAGTGAAAGTGCTGAAAGGCAAATTATTCAGCAAAAGCGGTAATTCAGTCAGCATTAAAAAGGTATTGGTAGCGGCGCAATTTTCCATTTCGTTGTTCATGCTCATCGTTAGTTTTATACTTTTCAATCATGTCAGTTTTATTCTGAACAAGGATTTGGGCTTCGACAACAAGAACATTCTTTATACCGAGATCAACCCTCGCGATAAAGTGGAATTTGAAACCGTTAAAACCCGCATGTTGCAGCATCCCGAAATCGCCGGTATTTCGTTTTCGAGCACGATCCCTTTTATAGGCAATATTGGCGGATATGTAACCTGGGAGGGGGCTTCTCCGGATGAAAAGGAAATGATTAGCCGCAACTATGTGAATTATGATTTTATCCCGACCTATAACATGAAAATGGCTTATGGCCGCAATTTCTCAAAGGAATATCCAGCCGACAATCAGGCGTGTATCATCAACGAAACAGCGTTAAAGGTATTCGGCTGGGACGATCCGATCGGAAAACGGATAACGATGTACCGAAAATCGTATCCCGTCATTGGAGTAGTCAAAGATTTTCACCCTTTCTCTGTTCACAATCCAATCCCAACTTATATCATGTTCCTGAATAACAATGTGATTTCAGGAACGACTTTAATAACGGCCCGATTCACGGGCGACGAACAGAAAGCCAGGGCCTTGGTGGCCGGAGAGCTGGAAGATATCTTTCCGAATGACCCATTCGAATTTAAAGATTTTGGTGTGGCCTTTCATCTGGATGATGCGATTACTTTCTGGCAGACAATGAAAAGGATGTTCATCTTTTTTGCCGTAGTTACCCTGATTATTTCTACCATTGGGCTATTCGGGTTGATTCTGTTCACGGTAAAACGCCGGACCAAAGAAATTGGCGTTCGGAAAGTACTGGGCAGTTCGGTCATCTCGGTTTACCGGCAACTCTCAACCGAAGTGATCGGTATGCTTGGTTTCGCCATTCTCATCGGATGCCCGGCTGCGGTATACATCTATAAAACAATGCCGGGAGCCTACAAAGAACCACTCTCGATTACCGCATTCATCGTTTCTGTGGTTCTTGTCGCGATTATTGCACTTCTAACGATCAGCTACCATGTAATCAAAATAGCCATTAGTAACCCGGTGGAGGCGCTGAGGTATGAGTAAAGTTTAAGAAATAAAAGATCAATTGTTATCCAGCCTTTTTATGGGTACAAAAAGATTCCGTTTCAGGCCGAATTTGTTGCTCATCGGTACATACCGGCGGAACTGAGAGCTAAGGACCGATGCAGATCGTGTTGCCACGGAGGTCGTTCCTGTCCCGGAAATTAACTGAATAGCCTTTTTTGTCATTGCATCGGA
>Ga0074195_1002420_pt1 | contig 20905 bp, 18 predicted proteins | sample EPASupsiteHSE623_FD_64525 | JGI IMG/M metagenome (GOLD analysis project Ga0074195, IMG submission 64525) | Bioremediated contaminated groundwater from EPA Superfund site, New Mexico - Sample HSE6-23 | ecosystem: Environmental > Aquatic > Deep subsurface > Groundwater > Contaminated ...
ACCGGAGTATGCCGAGGTATTCAGCGGCGACACCAGCAGCACGACCTGGCTGATGTCGGACTTTACAAAATTCAGATACCCCATCTTTGAGATCAACTCCTCAGTCTTCACCAACAGCGTCGTAGCCGTGGGCGCAGAGTTCCTTGGCATCGTGGAAGCCGGGATGAGAAGGATGCATGTGTGATCTGCGTTGACTAGAATAATCGCTTTATCCGATACGCATCTGGAAGGCGGGGAGCTTCCGCCGTCAGTCGTCCGGCTGGTCAAGGGCGCTGATCTCATTCTCCACGCCGGGGATTTCATCTCAGTCGAGGCCTATCATGCTCTGTCGGAATTGGGACGACTGGAGGCCGTGAGCGGAAACTCCGATTTCCCCCAGCTAAAGAAGCTTCTTCCCCAGAGAAAAGTGATCGATGTGGACGGCATTCGCATCGGCCTGGTGCACATGGCATTTCACGGCCAGGATCTGCTCGGTGCGGAGATGATGGCGCGAGAGATGGATGTGCGGGTTCTGGTATTCGGGCACATTCACCGGCCTGTGGTGGAAAAGGGCGAGCGGCTGCTTATCTGCCCAGGCAGTCCCACCCAGCCGAGACTCTCTGCACCGTCAGCCGCAGAACTGGAGATCGTGGACGGCAACATTCGGGGCGGCATAGTTCCTCTGGGAAGCCCGGTCTGCAACTACCTGAAAGTTGCAGGCAATCTGGCCAAAGAGCAATCAAATCAATCGCAAAAAAAGGATCAGGTCAATTTTTGAATTAAGGCCTTTTTATCAATGCCTTTTTTGTTTCCTCACAGTAAAACGCCCTGCCTAATTCATTTGCCCGATATCAGCAATCACATGGTCAGATACTGCGGTCCATTCCATCTGAAGTCAGGCCCGGAGTCTCGCCAGAACAGTGCCAGATGGCCCTCCACCTGAGCTATCAACTCCAGGTGTCCCGGCATCCCGAAATTGCTCTGGATGAGGGATACGCCCTCTACTTTGCCAATATTCATGCCGAATGTGAACGGGCCGTACCAGTGCAGATGCTCGTCGTCATTGTCGCGCCAGTAGTAGGCCAGGCCGCCCGAGGCCAGCGGGACAACCAGCTCGAAGTTCCCCTTATTGCCAAACGTGCTCTGAATCAAGGACGGAGTTCCGGAAACGCCGGTGGCAAAAGTCTCCGGGCCGTGCCAGACTATCTCTTCGCCAGTCTCTCCCCAGAAGAAGGCAAGGCTGTCACCGGAACGCGCCACGATTTCCAGATTGCCGGGATTGCCGAAATTGCTCTGAATCATGGTCACGGCATCGTATATTCCCGCGTCTGTGGCAAAGTTGAAAGGCCCGCACCAGCGCAAATTCGAGTCGTCATTATCCCGCCAGTAGTAGGCAAAGCCGCCGCCCACCAGGGGCACGACCAGATCATAGTTCCCGCGGCATCCAAAGCAGCTCTTGATCATAGCCGGATTTCCCGAGAAGAGTGGCACCAGTGATTTTTCCGAGATCGGATTTGGGCCATACCATCCGAGCAGCGACTCTGAATCGCGCCAGAAATGCACGAGGCTGTGGCCGCCATGATCGGAGGCTGCAAGCTCAAGGTTATCATGTGGCCCAAAGTTTCCCTGGATGAGCGAGACGCCCTCAATTCGACCGGCTTCAGCGCCGAATTTGATGGGACCCTCCCAGAGGAGCTTATCCGAATCGTTATTGCGCCAATAATAAGCGAGGCCGCCGGAAGGCAGGGGAACCACTAATTCGAAATTTCCCAAATTCCCGTAATTGCTCTGCAAGAGCGACGGACTGCCGGAGACCGGGCCAGACAGGGAAGGCTGTTCTGCTCTCTCGATCTCTTTCTTGCCCGGAGCATCATCTGCTTTTGCTGCTTTCTTCTCTTTTTTTGCTCTCCCTTTGCCTGCGCCGGAGAGAGATGACTCCTTCTGCCTGCTTGCTATCTTTCGACCTTTTCCTTGCATCTGGATATTCCCTCTTGTTCTCACAAAACTAAATATTCTTCACGCCATCGGTTCATCGGCGCGTTTCAAAGGATGGATTTGGCTTGGCTGCCTTGGTATTCGTTTCCGGACAGCCTATTTCATTCCGGTTAGCCGATTTGTTCCCGTCAGATGATTCCTGCAATCAACTGATTTTTATGCTCAATCCTGGATGTGAATTTAAGTGATACACTATCTACTACGCCTTATTACTACTTTAATTTTGGCACAAGTAATGATTCTGAAAACAGAATGAAACGGCATGCATCTCCAATAAGCATCACAGAATGAAACGGTGTGCATTTCAAATAAGCATCGGGTAATCCTCTATTATTCGAGTCTCACCAATTCACAAATTCGAGTCTCACCAATTCACAAATTCGAGTCTCACCAATTCACAAATTCGAGTCTCACCAATTCACAAATTCGAGTCTCACCAATTCTCAAATCCCACTACTTGTTCAGGTGCATTGAGATCAAATGGATCGCTCAACCGTTTTCCATCTAACTCTCACTTTCCACCAAATGCGCTTTAAACGGATTTCGAGCAAAATAATCATTGATATTTATCGATATTTCTAAAATTAATTAATAATATTTGAAAATGCATTATATTTTTATTTGAAATCAAAATTTTTATTATTTTTAAATATATGTAATTATTAATTTAGAATATGTTTTTATGATTCTTTTAAATAATAATCAATTAAATGATTTCATAAAAAAATAAGCAAATTAAAATCACGTTTCTATGTGAATAATTATAGCATAATAAAATAAATAGTATCTAATATCTTTGATTAAACTTCTAAATAAATATTGCAATAATTCTATATAATAGTAATCTGATCAGAGAGTCTATATGTTCTGATGGGCTTTTTAATTTATAAAATTATCATTCTTTTAATAGCCGATTTTGCTTATTCTGGTAGTTTATATGAATAGTCCGTGCTTGGAATACTCAAATGCTTTTGAGAACCCTTTTGGCCTCGTTAAGGATAGGGATGTGCTCGGAGGATGGCATATTCACATAGTATCTGGAACAACCAGGTTGGCAAAACCTAATTTCATAAAGAGGACCATAATTTCAATACTATAAACTATCAGAACGGATCAAGGCGGGAGATTTTCCCGGGTGAAAATGCTGGATTGTCAAGTCAAAAATAAATTGTTGAATATTAATATTAAACAATTCAATATAAATTAAGTATTCATTTAATAAATATAAAATTTAATTCAAAAATTGTACTAAAATTTAAAATATAAACCTTTTTGTACTAATATATATTTACAAATTAATTTTTTCTTTTATTGAAGTATGGTGATTATTTTAAAATAATTAATTATGATTAAAAATTATTTATGAAATTTTAGCTTTTTATTAATTTATTAATACAATTTAATCTAAATTTTAATTATCAAAAGGATAAAGTGAGAGTTAAGGCAATGGCATACTGAATAATAAGCTTAAAATTAGTATTTATTTTATAATATCATTTATAATATAAGTGCCGGATTCGGGACTTAATGCGAGTGAAGAGAAATGGGAAAATCGATATCAAAAAGATAGATTTCTGCAAGTCCAATCAATAAATTCAATAAATGCAAGAGAAAGAACATCAATTAAAGAAACCGGCATCAATCAATGCATCAATCGATTTTTATCACATAATCTCGACGCCCTCAGCTTTTCGGTTCAATTTGCCTGACATTCCCCCGGATCGTCGGCGCGGGAGCGAGTTGTCGCGACCTGTTGCAGAAGCATTTAATAGGCCGTTGCGCCTAATTTGGTAAGGGAGATAAGATGCCAAAAGAATGCCTCCAGCCGGACATGAGCTATCTTTTACGGGTTTTGAAAGATATCATCGGATTCAAGACAATTGCTCCACCCGGGAGCTGCTATGAAGAAATCGTTGATTACGTGATACCGATATTCAAAGACCTTGGATTCAAGACCCAAAAAATGGTCATGCCGAAAGATGTCTTCGCCGCCAAATGTGAGGACTCACGCCTCGTTGGCGACCGCTATAACCTGAGAGCCGATCTTGATGCGGGTGCAAAGGAGACCCTCGTCATCTATGCTCATCTGGATGTGGTGCCCGCAGAAGGTTCCTGGGATACGGACCCATTCCTGCTGACTCAGAAGAATGGACGCGTTTACGGGCGCGGCGTCTCCGACTGCAAGGGCTCCATCGCAGCATTGATCGCGGCTTTAAAGGCGCTTTTGAAGGATGAGACTGCCAGGACCAATTTAAAGTATAATTTATCGGTTCTTCTGACGACGGACGAAGAGGTCGGCGGCTACTCCGGCCTCTGCTATCTGACGGACCTCGGACAGGTAAAAGGAGACTACATGCTCTGCATGGACGGCTTTTCCGATGATGTGGTCATAGGCAGCAACGGCATCATCACCTGGGAGGTCGCGGTCCGGGGCAAATCGGCTCACAGCGGCTCAAGCTTCATGGGCGTCAATGCCATTGAAAAGTCGATCGCGGTCATGGAAGAGCTGATGAAGCTCAAAAAGGTAATTCAAGCCCGCAAGTCCTCAATTCCGGCCAGCTCCGCCCTGGAGGCTCTCGGCAAAAAAAATCTCATTCCAATCCTCAATATCACCATGATTAATGGAGGCATAAAAGAGAATATTGTGCCGGATAAGTGCGTTTTGCGCGGAGACCGGCGCGTCATTCCCGACGAGAGCATGGAAGAGGCAATGGCCGAGATTGAGAGGACTCTCAAACCTCTGGATGTCGAGTTTGATCTGAGGTTCTTCCCAGGCTATCCTCCCATGCATGTCAATCCCGATCACAAGTGGGTTGCGGAAGTGAGAGAATCCGTCCAAAAGGGCATGGGATTCTTGCCGCGGCTTTCCGGTGCGCAAGGGAGCCTGGATCAGGCCTATGCCACGGAAAAGACGCGAATTCCCACATGCGTTTACGGCGTGGGAAGGCAACTGGAGAGCAACATTCACGGCCTGAACGAGAATGCGCGCATCACTGACCTGGAAGGATTCTGCCGATTCCTCATCGATCTGCTCCAGGCCTGAATTTTTTCGGTATGGCTTCATCGCAAAGCAATAATTAAGGCAGGTTAGGAACATCAACAATTAAGGCGAGTTAGGAACAGCAATAATTAAGGCGAGTCAGGAAAATCAAGAATTAAAACATCAGTCAAGAATGCAAAGAAAAGCCGTTAAAGTCGAGAAAAGCCAAGAACCATGAAAGTAATATCCGTAGTGGGAACAAAGAAGACCGGCAAGACCACCCTCGTCACCGCACTTGTGCAGAGTCTGGCCAAGCATGGCCGGGTGGGTACGATCAAGAACATGGTCACTCATCCCGTGGATCGCGGCGACACCAAGCGCCATTTCGATGCCGGTGCGGATGTGGTCATCGGGCTTGGCGATGCCAGGCTCAAAGTGACGCGCGAGCGCGGAGACCTGGACTCGGCCCTGGCCGATCTTCAGGCCGAGGGAATGGACTATGTCGTGGTGGAAGGCTTCAAACACAGCAGCCTTCCTAAGTTTGTGATGGCCGATATCGAAGTTCCCAATTGCTTGAGAAAGGTAATGCTCTCTGAGCTGAACGATGCGCTGATGGAAGAACTCGTCAGCCAGGTTTTGAGCCTGGACGATTACCAGGCAGCTCCTTGAAGACTTCGAATTTTTTGCATTTGATCTTTTCTCTGCCTCCGCCCCAATGTCGTCATAATCATAATTGAAGGCTTGAAGACCTTGACCTTTTTTGCACCGGATCATTTCCGGGATTAATCGCACTGCTCCGCTGATATTCGACTTTTGCCGAAGGACCTGCTTCTTTAGAATTAGAAAATATTCAGTATATTTCAGCATGATTTGACAAATAATTAAAGAAAAAAAATCCCATAATCGAAAAATAATGTACCATAAAATTTTTAAATTAACTTTTGCGACCAAAATTGCGATATCCAAAATATATCGACACATATTTAAGGTAGCCTGCTGTTTCTGCTTATCGGAGAGAATTGGGTTTGAGGTGTGGAGCAATTGCTGCGCTCCTCTTAGCTGTAGCTATCCTTGGGTCAGCCTCGGCTGCCGACTACATCTTTGAGAGCTTAACTGTCAAGGGATCGGGCTACCGAAGCGACGAGATTCGCGGCCAGACCGCTTCCGGAAATGAGGGCCAGAAAATAGCGGAGACTTCATCCGGCACGGGCAGCTCTTACGATCGATTCCAACTGGAGATAGATAGAACTTGGAACAGCATCAATTACAGCCGCGAAGCAGAGTTTGAGTATTTCCCCACAGTTTTCAACAACAAAACCTATGATCAGAAGTGGAAAGATATTCTCTGCGCGAAAAACTATGATGCAGGTGCACAGGTCAGCGAGGCATATTCTCAAGCGGAGCATCTGCAAAAGGCAACCGACATCAGCGAAATGGGAAATGCGAGCGGCAATTATCTGATCGCGCATATGAATGCCAAGGCGATCGGCAAAGCTCACATCGGCTGGTCATCCAATCAGAATGCAACCGATTCCTTCGGCAGATTCATCCATATCGGCAAGAGCACGGAAGATCTGACGGGAGTCTTCACCATCGAGAAATATATTGAGCTGCTCCAGAATTCATCCGATTCGTCGGACGGAATTGACTGGATGCCCTGCGTTTGAAGTCGGACCGAGTCGTGCCGTCGGGGCAGAAAACTTAAACATGAGGAGCGCCAATTAGACGCCCGTAGGAGATGAATCGATATGGCTGATTGCGAACTATGCACCCGTGCGAGACCGTTGCTCTTTCCCATAAAAGCCCCAGTTCACAACCTCACTTATCCGGAAGGCGCATACAAGGGCGTATGCGACATTTGCCTGGAGAATCTGGAGAAGGCCTGGCAGGAGCGCTTCGGTCCAAAGCCGGAAGCCAAGAAGTAACATTATTCATAAACTATCCCAAGATTCTCAGCAGTAATCGCTGAATTCGTCAAAATCCTTTTTTAGTTTATGCGATGCATTCTCATTCGATAGATCGATGGAATATGCTGAAAAATCCCGCAAAACCCTGCAACATCCCGTAAATCCTGTAAAATCCTGCAATATCTAGCAAAATTTCGCAATCGTTTGCAGGAGACTTGCGAGGCTGGAGGAAGGTCGCGAATATATGAGAATGCAAAAAGAGGAAAAAGTTGTCGTCATCCTGCTCTTTATGGCTCTGGGGTCTCTGGGCGTGGCTTTCTGGGCGTTTGATCCCGATGATGGCGCACCGGTCGCGCTCTCCGGTTCACCGGATGCCGCCACCGGCACGGGTTATTCATCGGATGATCAAACTATGCAGACCATGCAGGTTATTCAGGGCCAGGTTTTGGAGATAAAGAGCACAAAAACCGGAGGCAATCTGATCTTGCACCTGAACTCTACCACCTTGCCGATATTCATTCCTTCCAGTGCAGGCGCGCAGCAGATTGAAAATAGGATACAACCGGGAGACATAATTCAGGTTAAAGGCTCGATCTCCGATTATCAGGGAGAAAAAGAGCTTAAAGTCTCCCGCGCAGGAGACGTTCAGGAGATCTGATCCCTGGATGAAGATCATCACTCTGCTCACGGATTTCGGCTCATTTTACCCTGCGCAGATGAAGGGCGTGATTTTAAGCAGGTTAAGCGAGAAGACAGCGCCGTCAGCCGGTGTGCCGTCAATTATTAGCGCACCATCCATTACTTTTGTTGATATCGCCCACGACATCCCGCCCCAGGACGTGCGCGCGGGGGCCTTTGCTCTTCTCTCCTCGGCCCGCTACTTTCCGGCGGGAACCATTCATATCGCAGTGGTAGATCCGGGCGTCGGCACAGATCGGCTCGGCCTGGTTATCGAGAGCGGCGGCCAGTTCTTCGTGGGCCCGGACAACGGCCTCCTCCTGCCTGCAGCCCGATCTTTGGGCCAGACGGCAGCCTACAAGATCGCCTGCAAATTTGAAGCGTCCGTATCCAGCACCTTCCACGGTCGAGATATCTTCGCACCGGTGGCTGCATTGCTGGCCGCAGGGCAAAGCCCGTCCAGCCTCGGGCCGCGAGTTTTACCGAAGCCTTTGAGCTTTGGGGAGACAAAGAAGACGGATGGCGGGATAGAAGCGAGCGTCATCTACGTTGATCGATTCGGCAACCTCATCCTGAATATGCAAAAGCTCCCGGGATTCGACGTATCCCTGAAGGGCGTAAGGCTGAAGCGAGTTCAGACCTACGCACAAGGGCGCAGGATCGAACCGCTTATAACCATTGGAAGTCATGGGTTTGCAGAAATTGCGGTCAACCAGGGGAACGCTGCCGAAGCGTTTTGCCTAAAAGCGGGAGACCGCGTTGAACTGGAGGAGATTTAAGTTGTTTGGCATAGAGTTCGTTCCCGATGAATCCGTCTTGAAGATCGGCTACATGGCAAAGCTGGCTGAGGATGCAGGTTTCCAGAATATTTGGATCACAGATCACTACAATAATCGAGATGTCTGGTCAACTCTCGCCGTTCTCTCCATGATGACCAACAAGATCAAACTGGGAACAGGCGTTACCAATCCCTACACCAGAAACTCGGCCATCACCGCCTCCAGCATCGCCTCCATCAACGAGCTTTCCGGAGGGCGGGCAATCCTCGGCATCGGGCCGGGCGACAAGGCCACCTTCGACAAGATGGGGATCGAATGGGACAAGCCGCTCTCCAGGGTGAAGGAATCGGTCCTGGCCATCAGGGCATTCCTGGCCAAGGAGCAGGTAAACCAGGCAGGCTTCAAGGGCGCGCAGATGGCCTTCGGTCCCAGCAAGATACCAATTTACATCGGCGCTCAAGGGCCGAAGATGCTGGAGCTGGCCGGAGCCATTGCCGATGGTGTTCTCATCAACGCCTCGCATCCGGATGATTTCAAATTCGCCGTCCCCATGATTCGCCAGGGTGCGGAGAAGGCAGGCCGCAAGCCCGAAGACATTCAGGTCTGCGCCTACGCCAGCTTCAGCGCCGACAAGGACCAGGCCAATGCAGTGAATGCTTCAAAGATTGTGGTAGCCTTCATCGTGGCCGGCTCGCCTCAAAATGTTCTGGAGAGGCACGGAATTGGCATGGACGAGGCCAAGGCAATTTCCGATGCACTGGCCAAGTATGACTTCAAGTCGGCAATGGCCGCCGTTTCGCCCAGGATGAGCGAGGCCTTTTCCGTCTCAGGCGCTCCGCAAGACTGCCGCGCCAGGGTGGATGAGCTTCTCAAGACCGGCGTTACGCAGATCGTGGTCGGCTCGCCCATCGGCCCCAACAAAGAGAGCGCCATCAAGCTGATCGGCAAGCAGGTCATAGGCAAATAAACGGCATAAGCGGCCCTGGCAATCGTTTGGGCACCTGGCTTTACAAAGCTCATTTCGCAAACATCATTTCGCAAATATTTTGAAAAAGCCGTATCGGAGATGAAAAAATACATGCGCGGGCTCTACATCGGGCGCTTCCAGCCCTACCATCTTGGCCATGAAGCAGTCCTTCAAGAGATCTCAGAGGAGATGGATGAGATAGTGGTAGTCATCGGAAGCGCCCAGGAGAGCCATACCACAATTAACCCCTTCACCGCCGGAGAGCGAATGGAGATGATCTGCGCGTCTCTCAGGGCAGTTGATCTGAGGAGCAGATGCTACGTCATACCCGTGCAGGACATAAACCGCAACTCTATTTGGGTTGCGCATCTGCAATCCATGATTCCTCAATTTGACGTGGTCTATTCCAATAATCCGCTTGTGGTCAGGCTCTTCTCCGAAGCGAAGGTGGCCGTGAAAAAGCCGCCTATGTGCCGACGCGATGTCTATTCCGGCACGGTCATTCGCAAGACTATGCGAGAGGGAGGCGATTGGGAGACCCTGGTCCCGGAGAGCGTGGCTGCAATCATTACCAAGATCGGTGGAGTGGAGCGGCTGTCATCCGTTTCCAAGAATGATTCATCTTGACGTCTCTTGAGATGGTTGGGATTAGACTCATGGTAGCAGGAGAATTAGCAGGAAAATCAGCAGGAAAATCAGCAGAAGAATTCACGAAATCATAAAATAATTTTGATGCAATTTTATAAACATTCAGTTCAAAGGATACGAGTCTCAGCCAAAGATTCCAAGCATTCTTAGACCGATGTAAATCATAAGAATAATAAAAGCAAATTTCAATTGCCGGGCCGGGAGCCTGTGCGCCATCTTCACACCAATTTGGGCAGTCAGCACGCTTGTCCCTGCCAGCAGCACAAATTGCATCAGATCGATATACCCAAGCGAATAAGGCGGAAGCCCGGCCACTCCCCAGCCGTTCACAATGTATGCGAGGGTGCCGCCCACGGCATTGAAGGCAATGGCCACCGATGATGTCCCGATCGCCTGGAGCATGTTGAAACCCAGGACAACAACCATGACCGGCACCAGGATTACGCCGCCTCCGATGCCGGTCAGGCCGGATACGATGCCTACCGCAAATCCCCAGAAAAGATAGGGAGCCGGATTTTCTCGCGGCTCGATCTTTGGAGCATCCTTCGGCAACATTCTTTCCGCCAGCAGCATACGCAAGGCTCCCGCCATCACCACAAGGCCGAAGATCATTTTGAGCAAGTCGCCCGGAGCATGAGACGCGACCGTCCCTCCCAGGATTGCGCCAACCAGGCCCGCCGATCCCAGAATCGTTCCCTGCCGCCAGAGGACAGAGCCCCGGCAACTGTGGCCGTGGCAGCCGCTCAGTGACGTGGGCAAGATCACCGCCAGCGATGTTCCGAAGGCAATCCTGGTTGCCAGCGTCGGCTCAATGCCGGTGGAGGTCAATGCCCAGATCTGCACGGGGACCATGATGAAGCCGCCGCCAACACCCAGCAGCCCGCAGGCAAAGCCCACGAAAATGCCCGCTGCCAGCAGCACCAGCACGGAAAGCAGATGAGGGTCAGGGATAAAATCAGGGATTAAGGTCATCGTTTCATTTCTTCAATCGGGTCATCATTTCTGCAATCTATTCAGCCGTAATTTATCAAGCTTTGGCACAATCGCATTAGTTAGTGATGGTGGCAGGGCACATTTTATCATAGATTTTATATACTATGAGGTATATGTGCCCTGTGAGACCCACCATGACTGTAATAGCCACGAATTTCTTAAACCTTCCGTTTGTTAATGAGATAATGGACGCCTTTAAGGAGTACTCAAACTACAAAGAAAGATCTCTTAAGACGCGAGTTGGAGAGCTTAAATTAAAAAAGCCGCAGTTCCGTGAAATTTCCTTCCAAACGAAGGTTTTTGACAGATATTCGCGAGTAGAGCGGGCTTTGATTAACGCCATAATTGAATCATACCTACAAGGAGTTTCAACCAGGCGAGTCAAGGACATCGTTTCTCGATTGGGAATCGAAGAATTATCCGCCTCAAGCGTTTCCAGGATCACCAAAGAATTAGATGAGAAGGTAGAAGAATTCCTCAAGAAACCTATCGAACATCCAATTCATTATCTTTTTGTAGATGCAAGTTACTTCAAAGTAAGAACCGATTCAAGATATGTTACCAAGGCTTTTCTGGTCGTTACTGGAATCAGGGATGACGGTTATCGCGAGATACTTGGCGCAAGAATAGCTGACGGCGAAGATGAACTCTTTTGGTCCGGATTGTTTCAAGAGCTAGCGGATCGAGGATTATCCGGAGTAAAGCTTGTGATATCAGATGGTCATAAAGGAATCCAGAAAGCCGTCGAGAAGTCCTTTCTTGGTGCTTCATGGCAGATGTGCCATGTGCACTTTATAAGAGCCGTTCTAAGAAATGTGGCCAAGAAATACCATAAGGAGATTGCAGATAAGATCAAAATAGCACTGGAAGATGAAACCAAGATGCAGGAACTAACTATGGATCTTGAAAGCAGAGGTTATTCCAAATCAGCAGACACTATTGAGCATTTCCTATTCAGCTTATGGAATTACAGGTCGTTTCCCAGAACGCACTGGAGAAGGATCAGGACGACTAACGGACTGGAAAGGATTAACAAGGAGCTGAAAAGAAGAACACGAGTAGTAGGCGCATTTCCCAGTGACCAGTCATTCATGAGGCTGGGTGTGTCGATTCTGATAGACATCAATGAAGAATGGTTGACAACTAAAAAGTATTTATCTATGGATACGGATTGAGATGTGGGATAACAGGGCCGCCCAATTTACAGAAAATTCGGCACACTACCGGGAAGCCGCGCCCTTCAGGACGCGGTAGTTCACGCTCAGCCGTTATTTTCTTCACGGCTGTTTCTTATTTTGCCGGATATCCGAGTACCACTCCCTCAGGATACTCGAGTCCCATAAACGTCTCCAGGTACTCGCTGTAGATCTTCTCAGGATCAATGTCGAGCGTCGGATTCAACCATTTGGCGTAGTAAGCGTCGCCGACGATGGCATCCGGCCCCCAGGCGATCTCGGTGCTGATCAGATAGATCCTGCTGTTCTTGACGGCGTCGAGGTTGCTCCAGCCGGGGCGGCCTTCAATGTACTTTTGCAGGATTCCGGCTGCTTCTTCAGTGCTGTTCCATCCGGCACTTCCGGCGCTTGGGGCCAGGGATTTCACGATCACGTCGGGGTTCTCCTTGAGAATCCATTCGCTGTCCACCTTGGGATACTCGGGGAGGTCGGCAGCAATATTCACGCCGCCGGTGAATTTGCAGACAGAATCGCCGCTGCTGCCCTTTCCGTAGCTTGAGATCTCGGAATTGGTGTTCTTGGTTCCCCACTCCATGAAGAGCCGCGGCCTGTCTTCTTCTTTGACGCTTGATACCTTATCCCGGATCTGCTGCTCGTAGCCGGCGCGCCATGACAGGTATTTGGCCGCCTGCTCGTTCCTGTCCAGGAGGAAGCCGAGCGTCAGCATCTCGGAGCGCATGATGTTGTCTCTGTAGAAATCAAGCCCCAGAACGGCAATCTTCGCAGCCTTGATGCTGTCTTCCAGCTTGGTGGCGCGGTCCAGGTTAGCGGAGGTGATGATGATGTCCGGCAGAAGCTTGACGATGGCTTCGGTGTCGGGAGCCGACCAGGTTCCCACAGCCGGTTTTTCCGCCAGATCAGGATAGTAGTATTTCAGGTCCTTGATGTCGGATGACACGCCCACCATCTCATCATCCGCTCCAAGAATCCTGGCTGCCTCCGTCCTGTAGCTTCCGAGGGCGATGAGCTTTGTGACCGGCATCTTAACGGTTACGTTCCTGCCGATGGAGTCGGCAACGGTCAGCTCTTTCTCGTCGCCCTTTATGATCTCGTTTATGCGCTCGACATCCAGAGCGTCAACCTTGCCGTCATAGTTGGCATCGGCAAGCCTGGTGGCGGCGTTTTTCCCTTCGATTATTCCCTGCACATAGGTCGCATCGGCCTCATTGATCTTGTCGTTCATGTCGGCATTTCCGAAGATGCTCAGGAGATCGACCTGAGCAGAATCGGCGGATGCCGCCGATGCAAGTCCTGCCAGCACGGCCAGGATGGCCGAGGCCGCAACAATCATTTTTTCATGGTGAAATATCATTTGCTCTCACAAGCAGAACTGATATTCATTTTAAGCTATAAGTATTTCCTATATCGTATTAACAAAGGTGCCAATTGGCTAAATTTATTAGCTTGCAAAAAAAAAAATGAAAAGCAAAACAGCGGTAACGCACCCAGCAGCAGAGCTGCAGGGCATGGTTATGGATTAGTACTCCTAGCGAAAAGGTTTGGGTAGGATTCTCTTTTCCGGCTGCATAGCGCAATCGAGGAAACAACCAAATAGTCTCACTGACACATAGCAGGATGATTATGAAGCTGAAAATCAAGATTATTGGTCGCAAAGTCCATGACGTGGGTTACAGATACTTCCTGATGACCAACGCTATTGATATTGGTCTTGGAGGATTCCAGGCCCGTAACAGGTCGAGCGGAAATGATCAGGAAGTAATAGCCCTGGTCGAAGGCGATCAGGACGCAATTGCGGACTTCAAGGGCTTGGTAAAGACCCGGACACCCGAGCATTCCGTGGTATCGAATATTGCCTTTGAGGATTATGAAGGCGACGTTATGAGGACCGAAAGCTATGCGCAGGTGTGTTCAGCAATCCAGTTGAACAAGGCAATTCCGGTCTTGTTGCAGATCAGAGACAACACAAAGAACACCCTCGATGAAGTCAGAGCTTCGCGAAAAACTGGTGATGAAACGCTAAGTGAGATAAAAGTAATGCGCAAAACCACAGATGCGACGCTAGAAGAGATTTCCGGATTGAGGGAAGACATCCAGCCCAGCTATGCAAACGATCTCAAGCAGGTACAGGCAGATATCCGGGCGCTAAAAGATCGCGTGGGTATGCAATGAGCCAAATCAGGCAAGGAAGAGATCAAGAGAAAGGACTGGCGGCCACTTTTGCTGATACATCCTTAAGATGGATTTCATGCACTTGATCCCCGCCGCAGAGCAGCGGGGTATCACGATGAAATAAAAATAAATTGCTATTCTTCCCGGCTTCCTTCACTCCTCCGGCCAGACAAATATCCTGTCGTCAGGATAGTCGGCATTCATGAGCTTCACATATTCCTGCCAGATCTCATCAGGATCGATATCCGCCTCCGGATGGAGCAGCTTCGCCATCCAGGCCAGGCCCACGGCATTGTCCAGGCCGTAGAGCATCTCTGAGAAGCAGAGGAATACCCTGTCATTCTTCACGGCGGCGATGTTGCCGGCTCCGGCGCGTGCCAGGACCTCGTTTCTCGATTTCTCCAGATCCAATGTGTCCCTGCTCGGCCCCTTCTCCCAACCGAGAGTATCAGCCGACTTATATTTCATGATCACATCCGGGTTTTGGGTGATGACCCACTCCCAGGAGACCTTGGGGAACTTCTCCGGGAGATCTTTGGCGATGTTGTAGCCGCCCGCCATGCTCACTAGGCTGCTGAATCCGGAGCCTGCGCGGTAGGCGGTCAGCTCGGAGACTCCCGTAGACGAACCGGATTCGATGTAGACCTTCTTGAGCGGCATACCCTTGACGGCAGACTTGATCTGTGAAACCATCTGATCATACCACTGATTGTAAGCCTCCGCCTCCTTTTCTTTTCCGAGGATGATGCCAAGCTTCGTCATGGATTCGGTGACGTTCTCGGGATTGGTAAAATCAAGCCCGATCAGAGTAATGTTCTTGAAAGGAGCAAAGCCCTTCTCGAAGGAATCCACGGCGTACGACTTGCCGCCGGATGTTCCATACGAGTAGCAAAGGACGATGATGTTGGGAACGATCGTATCGCCCTGCCTGGCCAGTTCCCCGATCATTTCGTAATCGAAGGAGTTCCAGGTTCCCACGACCTGCTTATCCTTGAGGGCCGGATAGATCTCGGAGCGCTTGTGGATGGTGTCCGTGACCCCAACGATCTTTTCCGCTTCGCCGAGAGCTTCTACCGCCTCCGCGGAATAGCCGCTCTGAACGATTATTCTCTCCACGGGCATACGGATCACAACCTCGCGCCCGGATGAATCCACAATCGTCTTGGGATAGCCGGATTCATCGGTTGCCGTTGCCTGCGCCGCCCATATCGCAAAAAGGAACAGTACCAATGCAAGTGGTACCATGAAAGATCTCAATGCTGATTTTGGTGTCAAATCATGGCCTCCTATGTACGCAAAATATTTTGATGTATTTCAATTCATGTTTAGTTAAACTTAACTTTATCTAAAGCAAAATTAGTTTAAGTAAATCAAGCTTGCGGTCTGGGCCAATCATTTTTTAATGGAAAAGAAAAATTCGGCAAATTATATGCACCGGCGACAGGCTTAAGATACGCTACTTCTAACCTAAAATGACAATTTCTAATTACTTATTAATTATAAATTGATAGAACACTTGTCCAAAAAGGAGATAGCTCAATCCGTGCCTCATTCCAGGTATTAATTCATGCTTCATTCCAGGTATTAATCCATGTCTCAACCCATTTCAGATTCGATGTCGGATTCCATGTCGGATTCCGCTCCCACGCAGGCAACGGCAGATGCGACGCTGGATGATTGGATTGCACGCGATGCGGCGGCGTTCTCCGTCGATTCGCCCGAGACATTCAACGCCGCCGTCGACAGGATGATCAATTCGCTGGGCGACGCCGTGGTGTTGCTCGGCCTGGGAGAAGCGCTCCACGGCGGGGAAGACATTCTCAAGCTGCGCAACCGGCTCTTCCGGCGTCTGGTGGAGGCGCACGGCTACAGCGCGTTAGCCATCGAGAGCAGTTTCCCCAGGGCGCGCGCGGTGAACGAGTATGTGGCAGGTCGCGGCCCGGCATCGTATGAAGCGGTACAGGACACCGGATTCAGCCACGGCTTTGGCCGGCTCGACGCGAACCGGGAACTAGTGGAATGGATCAGGGCGTACAATGCCGAGCCGTGCCACGACATCAAGCTCCAGTTCTACGGATTCGACAGCCCCACCGAGATGACCGGGACCGATAGTCCGAGGCAGGTTCTTCATTTTGTCCTCGACTACCTCGCTTCGATTGACGGTGACCGCGGAAAAGATCGACGCGAACGCATCGACTCGCTTCTCGGCCTGGACGCCGATTGGGAGAATCCGGCTGCGATGATGGACCGGACGCTGTCGATAGGCCTGTCGCCGGCCGCAACCGCGCTCCGCATCGAAACGGAGGATATCATTTCCGAATTGCACATACGCCGCCCCGAGCTGGTGGCCAAGAGTGACATAAGCCGCTATTTGGAAGCCGTGCAGTATGCCGCCGTCGCCCGGCAACTGCTAAACTATCATGCGGCGCTCGCACGAACGTCGAGCAAATCTGGCGAAAGGATTGTCGAGTGTCTCGGCATTCGTGATAAAATAATGGCGGATAATCTGGAGTACATGGTTTCCCGTGAGCGCGGCAGGGGGAAGGTGCTGGCCTTTGCTCACAACAGCCATCTGTTGCGTGGAAAGGCAGAGTGGCAACTGGGAACTGACCTATTGATATGGTGGCCAGCGGGAGCGCACCTCAACGAGGTTTTCGAGCAGCGCTATGCCGTCATCGGAACGGCTCTGGGAGTTTCTGACGCCAACGGCATCGGTCGGCCCGAAACCGGCACTCTTGAGGCGCGCCTGACTGCAGGGCCCGGACCAGCACGGTTCATTCCAACTCACAAAGGCCGGGGACTTCACGCCTCGGCAATCGCAGCTCTCCCGGCCCGATCGGGCAGCACAAAAAATCCGACCTACTTCCCGCTAACTCCCAAAAGCCTCTCCGATTTCGACTGGCTGGCGGTCCTGGATTGATCGGTAAAAAACGTAATTGTGTTGTCTTTGCAATGACGGCTGACCAAAGCAAAAAAGCCCTTTGATGCTTTGATGCTTTGAGCTTTAGCAGCCGTCAATGCAGCAGGACGCTCGGTAACGGATAGCGGCGGGCCCAAGACAAATGGCCGACTCCATCGGCTACGTATCGAACTCGCCTTTAGCCGCGGCCACGGGCCTTGCCCCCGGCTTCGTCCCAAACCTCGGCTATTTTCGATATCCCAATTCCGACGCTTTGGAGAATGCATAATCAGAGTCCGATTCGCGATCCATCGCCGTGAACAGATTGCCCTTGTTTACCCAGGCTTCGACACATTTTGCATTGATCTCAATGGCCCTGTCGAAGCACTTCAAAGCCTCATCATAATTGCCGCTGTGGGCCAATGCAATTCCTTTGTTGTTCCAGGCGTCCAGGTACAGCGGGTCAATGTCCGTGGCCCGGTCGTAAGCAATGGCGGCATCGCTGAATTTCTCTTCTTTGGCAAGCAGCAGGCCCCTGATATTCCAGCAGCTCTTGCAGGACGGATCGATCTTCAGGGCTTCGTCGATATTTCCTATCGCTTCTGCATATCTATTCATCTTTTCCAGCGCCATCGCCTTGTTCAGCCTGAATCCCGACTCATTGGAATTCACCCCGATGGCCTCATCAAAGAACCGGAGAGATTCATTGTATCTTTTTTCCTCAACAAGGGCCAGCCCTTGGCCGTTCCAGGCGGCGGCATTCTTGGGATTCAACTCTATGGTCTTATTGTAGGCTACAATCGATTCGTTGTACTTGCCTGCCAGACGCAGAGCCTGGCCGTATTTTTGCCAAACGTCGGCATTGAGCGAATCTATGCCCACAGCTTTAGCATAAGCAGCCGATGCTTCTCCCCACTTTTGCAGGGAATAATAGGAATCTCCCTTACCGATCCAGGCGGCGGAGCGTATGGGATTGATCTCGATCGTTTTGTTGAATGCCGCTGCCGCACCCTCGTACCTGCCGAGGATGGATCGGATCAGGCCGATGCTATACCATATATCTTCCGATGAGGGATTCAGGACGGCGGCCTCTTCAAATGCATCGAGTGCTTCGGAATAGTTTCCCAGGTTAGCAAGAACCTGTCCTTTTGCATACCACGCATCGGCGAACTCCGGCTGCAGTTTCATTGCGGCATCATAGGCTTGCAGCGATTCATTGTAGCGGCCCTTGTCTGCGAGAATCAGGCCCTTTCCATACCATGCCTCGGTGAGCGACGGATCGATGGATGTGGCATTATCAAAAGCCGCCAGAGATTCGTTGTATAGCCCATGATGGGCAAAGGCCAGGCCCTTGGAGTACCAGGCATAGGCGAAATTGGGCTGCAGCCTGATGGCTTCATCGTAAGATTTGATGGTCTCATTATATCTTCCCAAATAGGAGAGGATAACCCCCCGGCTCAACCACACGGTTGCATTCTTCGGTTCCAGCTCGATGGACTTATTGATGCAATCGAGGGCTACATCATAGGAACTCTTCTCTATGAATTCTCCACCCTTTTTGAACCAGTAGTCTGCGGTGTATTCTGCTCCGGATATGGGTTTGCATAGTAATATTATAGCAATAATAATTAGGATTGAACTTGCTTTGATATGAATCACGCTCTAATTTACTGCTATCATTTAACTAGAAGAAACTTGCGCAATGAGCCCATTTTTATATATAGTATTCTAAAGATAGCATGTATTTATGGAAGCTTAAAATTGCGGGAGTGCTCAAAATTGCAGCTTTTCTCTCTCTCTTCTGTTTAAAAAAAATGGCAGATGGTTGTCGGTTCGGTCCATCACGGCGTGATAAAAACCTGAGCCATGTTGAGGCAATTGTTCTTTCTATCCACCAACATAACCATATCTCCATCCTCCACACCAGGATCTGAAGCCAGTACCTGCCCGGAGAATAAGCGTCCTCCTCTCGCCACAAAGGGAACTGCCGCATCGCTAATCACAACGCGTTTCATAGACGACCTGGGATGCATTTCCATCTCTGACATTCACACTCACCCATTTTTCATCGATTCTATACTATAATTCATCTTACTACGTAATAAATCTTTTGGAATAATTCATATTGAAACAGATGCTGGAAGTTATGCACCTAATTTTTGCAAATAATTTTAATTGTTAAATTAAGATCGATGATTACATTATGATTAATAGTTAAATTAAAATGATGGTTAAATTAAAATGATGGTTAAATTAAAATGATGGTTAAATTAAAATGATGGTTAAATTAAGATTGTTAATGAAATTATGATTAATGGCTAAATTATGACTAATGTTTATAATGTATCATACTGATTAAAATTTAACGGATGGTTAAAATTTGGTAACGATTTCGCAGATCAAATACTCTTACAATCAGCAGGTAACATCAAAAATTACATATGCATGTTAGATGAAATCCATTCATATGGCAAAAATTAGGAAAGTTATTGCATTCTGCCTTCTCCTGGCCCTGGTGTCTCCTGTTTTGGGCTGCACAATATTCGGAGTAACCAAGTCTGCATCTGCGGATGGGTCAGTTATAATCGGACACACCAACGACGGCTTTGGCCCGAGCAATATCGGTGGGACCATAAAAGAGGATGAGGTTTCGTTTAAATATATTCCTGCTCAAAATCACATGCCGGGATCGAAACGCCCTGTAGTCTTTGATCACACCAGCGATGTTGAATTTGAGGATGAGCCGTCCCCCATAGCAGGCAATGAAGCGGTGATCGGTTATATCGATCAAATAAATCACACCTACGGCTACCTCACGGGAGCATATGGAATAATCAACGAGCACCAACTGATGTCTGCAGAATGCACCAACTTTGCCAAAGCCAGTCCCAACGCAAAGAGGGGAAAGCGCATATTCTTCAGCTCGGAGCTATCCAATATTGCCCTGGAGCGCTGCAAAACTGCGAGAGAAGCGATAAACCTCACCGGCGAACTCATCGATAAATACGGCTATTACGGGTACGGTGAGACGCTGATATTTGCTGATCCAAACGAAGTCTGGGTTATGGAGATGTGCGGCGGGACACCATCGGGAACGGGCGGATACTGGGCAGCTCAAAAGGTTCCGGACGGCGAAGTCTTCGCTGCTGCAAACCAGTTCCGAATCAGAGAGATCGATCCGAAAAATCCCGGCCAAATCTATTCAAAAAATCTCCATCATGATGCGCAGGTGCTGGGATGGTGGAATTCCTCGGAAGGCCCGCTGGACTGGGCAAAGGCTTTCGGCGGCGGAGAGTACTCACATCCCTACTACTGCCTGAGCCGAGTGTGGCGCATCTTGGACCGGGTTAGCCCGTCGTCGAATCTATCTCCATTTGTTGAAGGCCCGTTCACAAAGGAGTACCCGTTCTCTGTTGCTCCTGATAAGCCGATTAATACTACGACTGCATTTGGTCTATTCCGGGATCATTATGAAGGCACGGTCTATGATCTGACCGCACCGCCGGCAGGAGGACCATTCGGCAATCCCTATCGGTACTGGGGTCCATTCGATACACATGATCAGATATACTCGGATGAGCTGAGACCCGGTGCATGGGCAAGACCGATATCAACAGATCCGTGCGGATATTCGTATGTCGCAACGGCACGAAGCTGGCTGCCGGACGCAATCGGCGGAATTTGCTGGCTCGGCCTATCGTCCCCGTCGGAGAGC
>Ga0074195_1002421_pt1 | contig 20904 bp, 24 predicted proteins | sample EPASupsiteHSE623_FD_64525 | JGI IMG/M metagenome (GOLD analysis project Ga0074195, IMG submission 64525) | Bioremediated contaminated groundwater from EPA Superfund site, New Mexico - Sample HSE6-23 | ecosystem: Environmental > Aquatic > Deep subsurface > Groundwater > Contaminated ...
TACCGCCTGACCCCAGTGTAGACACAGGTATGATGGCAAAATTGGCTCCGCTCTACCCCCATGCAGCTATTAATTTGGGCAGTTACATCCACGCGCTGCCTACTGAAGGTAGTTTACCTGGTATGTCAGGGTGGCGATGGCTTCACACCCCAGGGCATACGGAAGGCCATATTTCATTATTTCGAGATAGCGACCGGATATTACTCGCGGGTGATGCGTTTACTACAGTCAAGCAGGAATCGGTTATTGCAGTTATCAGCCAGGATAAAGAAGTGAACGGTCCGCCTAAATATTTTACAACCGACTGGCAGTCTGCTTGGCAGTCGGTTAAAAAACTTGAAGGGCTAAAGCCGTCAGCAGTTGTTACTGGGCATGGAATGGCACTGCGAGGAGATACGCTTTCGAAAGAACTCCAAAAACTTGCGCGGCATTTTGACGAACTTGCTATTCCTAGGCAAGGACGGTATCTACATTAGTCTATAAGAATAGAACGTTAAAAAGATGAAATGGCGTGTCCATCTCATCTTTTTTAGAATCAAGCAGGGTTTTCCCAAACAAGCTTATAGCAGGAATCAGTAATGATTATGTTGAAGTAAATTCTTGCCTGAAGCAGGATTTATAGGCTTTCTGGAGGGATTTACTTGACTAACGATATAAAATGGGCAGGAAATAGGTTTAAAGGCCAGCATAAATCAGCTATCGACTTTTTAAGTAAGAATGAAATTGCTAAAGTGAGAAATTTTCATGCAAGCTTGCCAGACTATCAAGCCACGCCGCTCCATAGACTAGATGATCTAGCCAAGCAGTTTGGAGTTGGCGGGATATATGTAAAGGATGAATCCTTTAGATTTGGGCTCAATGCCTTTAAGGCGCTTGGTGCCTCTTATGCAATTGGGAGATGGCTAACTGATAGACTTGGGAGCGATACTAAGACCGTTTCTTTCAAGGAGCTTAGCTCATTAGCATCAGATAATAAGTTCACGGAAGTAACATTTACAACTGCAACCGACGGCAACCACGGCAGGGGAGTAGCTTGGACGGCTCGCCAGTTAGGGCAAAAGGCAGTGGTATATATGCCAGAAGGGTCTTCAACATTCAGAGTAGAAAACATCCGCGGCGAGGACGCTGAAGTATATATAACTGACTGCAACTATGATGATACTGTTCGCATGGCAGCAGATAATGCTGCAAAAAATGGTTGGGTAGTTGTTCAAGATACAGCCTGGCCCGGCTACGAGGATATTCCCTTATATATTATGCAAGGCTATGCGACAATTGCGGCAGAATGTGTGGAACAGCTTAATAGTCTAGGTATTGAAAAGCCCACTCATATCTTTGTTCAAGCTGGTGTAGGATCATTTGCTGCTGCTATTCAGGGCTATTTTACTGCTGCATTTGGCGAGGAGAGACCCAAAACCATAGTGGTTGAGGCTGATCAAGCCGCCTGTTTGCTCAAATTGGCTGAGGCTCGAGATGGTCAGCCGCAGGCAGTAGGTGGAAGTTTAACAACAATCATGGCTGGGCTGGCTTGCGGTGAAGCTAACTATATTGCTTGGAATATTCTGCGCGATTACAGCGATATGTTCTTTGCCTGTCCGGATTGGGTTGCGGCGCGGGGCATGCGGATACTGGGAAGTCCAGTCGGTGAAGACAGTCGGGTTATTTCCGGCGAGTCAGGGGCAGTAACAACGGGGCTGTTGAGTGTCCTCTTAAAGGATAGCAGGCTGCAAGCTGTTAGGGAAACGTTATCTTTAAACCAAGAATCACGAGTGCTTTTAATCAGTACTGAAGGCGATACTGATCCGGAGCAGTACAGGCGCATTGTCTGGGATGGGGAATATTCCAGCCCAGGAGTTGATTAGAGTGGGGAGAATTTCTTACATATACATCTTGCTCCTCACAGTTCCAATGTTCTGGGGAACTTCGTACGGTGCGGCTAAGATTGGAATGCGCGAGCTGGCGCCTCTAAATATGGCAATGCTGCGGATAATAATGGCAGCAATAATTTTTGGATGCATTCTGCTTGCAATGAAACGCAATAATACAATTGAGCGGCGTGATATACCACGTTTTATATTTCTAGGCTTTATGGCTATAACTTCATTTTTCTATATACATTTTACTGGTTTGCAGTATACCACAAGCGCCAATGCTGGTCTAATTATGGCTACAACACCGGTTTTTGCGGCATTGTTCTGCAGTGCACTTGGCCGAGAAAAAAACACTATATTGGGAGCAGTGGGAATTATTATTGCTTTCTGCGGGGTAAGCATTATCATAACCAAGGGACAGTTTGTCGGTTTGTTCCGCTATGAGACACTACGAGGCGATGGGCTTATTCTCGTGAACGCACTGGTATGGGCAGGCTTTACGCTGTATGGGACAACAATTTTAGAAAAATATCGCCCTTTTGTGGCTATGGCCTACATTCATATCTTTGGCGCAATGCTGTTTTTACCTTTTGCTATTTTCCCTAACCCATTTGTTACAGTAACATTAATAGAGCAATTAGCGTACATAAGTAAAGAAACCATAACGGCGGCAATATACCTCGCTGCTTTTTGCTCAGTATATTCATACTATATGTGGTATACCGGGATTGAAAAGTTAGGTGCTGTTCGAACTGTCGTATTTAATTATTTCAATCCGGTTTTTGCCGTGCTTACCGGCGTATTTCTCTTAGGCGAAACCTTTACCATGCACGTGCTTTTCGGCGGAGTAATGATTATCTTAGGAGTCTATATGACTAATCGGCGGCAAGAGGATCCATTAAGACAAAGGAATATTAATAAGTGAGTCAAGTAATTAGGATAAGATCTGCCGCAGCTAATCAGGCTAATGGCAGATCTTTTTTTATTTGATTTTGCTTATTATATCGATGGTTTTCACATAAAACAGGCTCTACGTAGCATATTAGATATAACACCTGCTCAGTAGCAGGTTTTTTGAGGTGATGTGTATGAGTCATAAATGGGACTTTACAAAACTGGGGATTAGTTTGGGGGTTTGCCTGGGTGCGGGCGGCATAGGCTCGCTTTTTACCAAGAGCTCTCTCTCAACTTGGTATCCACTGCTTGCTAAGCCAGGCTTTACGCCGCCCAGCTGGGTTTTTCCGATTGTTTGGACTAGCTTGTACCTGATGATGGGAAGCTCGTTGTATCTTGTGTGGAAAAAAACATTTATTAAGCCGAGGTTAAAGCGTGCTTTTAACATATTTGGCATACAGCTTGTGCTAAATGTTGCCTGGTCAGCTGCTTTTTTTGGCTTTCGGTCACCGCTATTAGGTCTTTATGTCATTGCAGCCTTATGGGCAGCAATATTAATTACTATTCACAGATTTTATCGTAATTCTCATCTGGCGGCAAAACTGCTTGTGCCATATTTTATCTGGGTAACATTTGCAGCCGTCTTGAACTTTTTTATATGGAAGCTAAACAAGTAGCAAGAGTCACTTGCAGACACAAAAGGCTCAACGGTGATTTTTTTCTTCTTAATTATAGTTTTTTTGGTGGAATTTCTGCAGTTAACCCAAATTAATTTTAAATAATATTGCAAATTTCATCTGATATGCTATAATTTAATTGAGCATATGCTCAATTGAGAGGTGGTCCAATTGGCTAGACAGAGATGCTGTGGACTGGTTGACAATATTCCGGGATGCCAGCGATTTACTCCGGAGGGTGTTAAAAACAGCCAGTCTGTTACGTTAAGAATAGAAGAAGTGGAAGCTGTACGGCTCAAAGATATGGGCGAGCTCGATCAGACAGCTTGCGCAAATGCTATGGGGCTATCTAGGGCCACCTTTCAGCGGATACTGCGCTCAGCCAGAAGCAAGATTGCCTTTGCGTTAGTAGAAGGGCGAGCAATCATTATTGATGGGGGGAACTTTGCCGTGAAAAACAGAGTATTTGAATGTCTTGATTGTGGTAAGCAATGGGAAGTAGAACCTTGCGCAACTAGTGGGAAACATGGCTATGAAATTGCCTGTCCGGCATGCGGCAGCATGAAGAAAGCCAAGCTGGCCGAAGACGGCACTAAAACAACTTGCGGAGGCCATGGTCATGGCGGTGGCTGCTGCGGCGGACACCACTAAAATTTGAAGTTTACAGTTAGGCATGCCGTTTGGCATGCCTGTTTTATTTGTCTATAAGAAAGCATAGCAATCTTTCTTATAGATCTAAGTGCAACCAACGGCTATCGCTTTCTCCTAGGCTCGGCGTTAGCCGGGTTTTCTAATATACGAAACATGAACCACTGGCGGTGGTGCTTCATATTAATAATTAAACGAGAAGAATTTTTAGGAGGCGCTTATTATGCCGCTGCGCTCTGATTCTCAAGATATAGTAGATGTTCTGCTGCTGTCAAACCTAGGTAATCTTGTAGGCCCAAACCCAGTGCTGGTAGTGCCCGCCGGATTTGGGGATTTTATTAATACTTCTGTGGTTAATAATATAGGCAGCTTAGGAGTACCATCTGATGTTGCACAAATTGTCGAAAATTTTGTGCTTGAAAATCCTGATGTGTTTACAACAAATGGGTAGACTTATAAAAGTATACTTCTATTGATGTGATTACGTTAAATACTTCGGCAGACTTTTATGGTTTGTGAGGTATTTTTTTATTGCTTTGTTTCCTTCTCTATGCGGCTTATAAAATTTCAAATGGTAAACTCCAATTGATTTCAAGGATACTTGTAGTATAATAGAGTTTATTAGTTTTGGCATATAAAGTGATTTATGATAAAAAAATCCATTTATTGATGATTTTATATTAGATATGCATTAATTTTAAGAAAAAATTGATAAATATTTTGACTAAGGAGAGGATTAACTATGTCTATTAAAGCTAAAATTATCTTGTTGCTGCTAATATCTCTTCTAGCGGCAGGAGTCATAGTCAGCGGTTCTGGTTTATATGTTGTGTATCAGCAGTCATTTACAAGCACCGAAAATGGAATGAAGAATCAGGCTACCCAATTGGCAGGCGAAGTAGGGAGCTTATTTACATCAATTCACCAGAATGGCAAGACGTTCACGCTAGATGCAGATATTCAATCAGGCGATACAGCGCGTATACAGCAAAAACTTAACATCTATGCTCCGGTAATTACAGGAGTTGATCGCCTAAGCTATTTAGATGCCTCAGGCACAAGGTTGGCCATTACTCCTTATGACAGTAAAAATGTAGGCGATAATTTATCGGATCGAAATTTTTTTAAAGAAACAATGAGTGATATGAAGCCTCATATAAGCGAGGTAATTATCAGCAGAGCTAATGGCAGTGCAACTATGGTTGTAACGCATCCAATTAAAGATGGAAGTGGACAACCTGCTGGTATGATTTTGCAGGCTGTAGACCTTGCTACGTTACAAAAATTCTTGTCTAATGTTAAGATAGGGTCTTCTGGAATTGCCGCTGTAGTAACTGAAGATGGTTCCATCGTAGCTCACACTAATCAAGAGCTGGTCAAAGAACAACGTAAAGTGTCGGGTGAATTATTAAGTGCTTTGAATAAACAGACTGGTAAAATAATTCCCTACACGGATTTGCAGGGCAGGGAATCACTGGCTCTTTGTCTACCTATTGCTGATATGAATTGGCAGATAATTGTCAGTATGCCTTCTGTCGATTTTAAATCCGGCTTTTACAAGAGTACGATGTGGATGGTTATTTGCCTTGCGATTGCGCTAATCGTAGTCGGTATTATTGCCCGGAAGTTCCTGCTAAAAACACTGAAGCCGCTTACAGAAGTTTCAGAAAAGGTAGCAGTTATTGGCAGCGGGGATTTGACGGTGGATATTGAAGTAACTTCTAAGGATGAGCTTGGACAACTGAGTTCATCAATTAACGGCATGACCAGAAACTTGCGTAACCTTATAAAAAGGGTAACTCAACTTGCTGAGCAGGTTGCGTCCTCTTCAGAAGAGCTGACTGCTAATGCAGAACAGTCGTCACAAGCCGCTAGTCAAGTTGCCGTTTCGATTACTGAAACGGCTCAGGGAACTAACAAACAGTCGCACACCGTCGATACTACGCTAAGGATGGTTGAAGAGGTTGCTGCTGGGGTTTCAATGGTAGCAGCTAATACGGATACTACGGCAGGTACTATTGTTAAAGCTGCCGCAGCGGCAAAAGATGGCGGTATAGCGATTGAAAAAGCAGTTAATCAAATGCATCAAATCGAGGAGGTCGTTCACCAATCAGCAGAGGTGGTTGCCGCGCTTGGTGAACGCTCTAAAGAAATCGGCAATATAACTGCTGTTATTTCTAGCATTGCCGGTCAGACTAACTTATTAGCGCTCAACGCAGCTATCGAGGCTGCGAGGGCGGGTGAACAAGGACGAGGCTTTGCTGTTGTGGCAGAGGAAGTGCGAAAACTTGCTGAGCAGTCAGAGGGCGCGGCAAAGGAAATAGCTAAAATAATCTATGAGATTCAAACGGATACCGAGAAAGCTGTTGAAGCAATGGACAATGGAACACGTGAGGCAAAGGTCGGTACCGAAGTTGTGAATACCGCTGGAAAAGCCTTTAATCAGATAGAAACAATGGTCGAGAATATTGTGCCGTTAATCAATGAGGCTACTGCTGCTACCAAAGAGGCCGTAAGCGGCACACAAAAAATTGTTTCTGCCGTACAGGATATTGATGAGGTGAGCAGAAGTATTGCCGAACAGACTCAGACTGTATCGGCGGCAACTGAAGAACAAACTGCTTCAATGGAAGAAATAGCATCTGCCAGCGAGGGTTTGGCGCAGATGGCTGATGAATTGCAGAAGGCTGTGAATGAATTCAAAGTATAATAGATAATGATTGACGTAGTTTGAATTTAACTGCTATAATTGGGCATATATGGAAACTCCTACCGCGTATCCCGGTAGGAGTTTTTCTGCAAAGGGGCGATAGCAAATGGAAGTTAAGCGTATAATTGTAGCTTATGACGGATCGAGGCAAAGTCAGAAGGCTTTGGAATGGGCAATTGATATTTCGGGAAAAGTAGGGGCCCAAGTAACCACGGTCACTGTAATAAAGCCGCCTGACTTTAGCCCGGCAGGTGAGGTTAATGAATTTATGTACGATGCCGAGAAATATTATCAGCCGCTGCTTGATAAGGTAATAAAGTTCGGACAAGAGAATGGCGCTAAGATTAATACTGTGCTGTTGCGTGGACACCCGGCTGAAACTATTGTTAGATACGCCAGTGATTATAATGCTGACCTAATAATTACTGGTACTAGAGGCATGGGCGGATTTAAAAGCTTAGTAATTGGCAGTGTTGCCCAGAAGGTAGTGACCTACTCTAAGGTGCCTGTGTTAATTGTTAAAGAATAATATACTATAATGTCAGAGTTCCGGATGAGACAGAAGGGCAAAACAGAAAAGTATACTTCGCTGCATTAGAAATAACTTTATTACGTTAAATATAGTGTGACTACTCAAGCTGCGAACTTGCGATTAGGTCGGGTATCATTTTTTTAGCCAGTTCTGAATATGCTTAGTATGCCAGATTAAAAAGAAACGGGGAATTAGCATGTTCTTAGTTTATGCCCTGTTTGGTGTACTCTGCTTAGGGCTGGCTCCGTTATTTGGCAAGACTGCGCTAAATACCGTTAGTCCGCTTACGGCCTTAGCATTGAGGACAATAATAGCTGCAGCGTTGGTGCTGGGTTGGATGATATTTTCGCGAGCCTTTACAGAACTTCACGACCTTCCAAGCTCCTTTTGGGTAATTATAACAATTGAAGCTATACTTGCGGCAATTTTGGGGGATATGGCTTATTTCTACGCTCTACAAACTGGAAGTATTCACGAAGTATCAGTAATTATGTCGTGCGCGCCGCTTATTACAATTATTGTCGGCCACTTTATCTATCATGAAATGGTTACTATACATCAAGTAATTGGCGCGGCCCTAATTACCACTGGTTTAGTCGTTATAAGCCTTGATTAGTGTTTATGTAACCGCAGATTAAAATCTCCACGCAGTGCCTTTAAGACCATCTTCTCATCATTTATTTCTGTTGTTGTACGAATACCCAGCCGTCGAATTATTGGCAAAGGAGGGCACCACCCTTGGATGGCGTGCTGCAGTAGAAAGAAAGCTACTATTCCACACACGTAAAACCAGGCATAGTGTGATTTGAAACCAAGGACTACACCAGTTAAGATAAGGGCAGCAGCATTAGCTTCTAGGACTCGTTCCGTATCCCATTCGCGGTCAAGTTTTTTCAGTCGTGCGGAAATGGCATCATGGCTTTTGTCAGCATAAAAGGAAGCATTGCGCATCATTTGCCGGCGGATATGTTCATTAACTAGTCTATTAGTATTAAGCTGGACCCTTTTAGCATTAGGCGGTATTAGCTCTATCATAATATTACCTCCAATATACAAAGGACTGCCAGTTTAACTACCGGCAGTCCTTTAAAAGTTAAGGAACAAGTGACTGGGTTAATTTGTCACTCTCAACCTTCGAGCCCGGCACGTCAGTAAGTGTGCCATAGTCGGATTTATCTTTTCGGTTGGAGGAAGCTTTTTTGTTGTTAGTTTTATTCATGTCAAAACCTCCTTAAGTTAAGGTTATTATTTCCTGGTTCAGCTTTTAAAATACATTAGCAAGATTTATGACGAATTCACAACATCTTCATAATTCATTCACGAGTTATTCACATTTAGATGTTATCATAGCTATAGTAAAGTATGAAGGAGGCTATAAAATGTCAATGACTCACTATATGGAACTGCTGGCAGTAAACCAGCCTTGGAATTTGATTATTTACATGGTTATTCCGGTAGCACTTGCCGAAGCTCTTGTAGCTACAGAATTTTTCGTTGTTTTCAATCGTGAGAAATCCGGTCTTATGAGGACCTTTAATAAGTGGATTGGTATCATCCTCGGGTTCTACTTCCTCGGAATATTTCTAAATATGACACTGACAGTAGTACCTAGTATCGAGTGGCGAGGAATCGCTGACATATTAGCGGTTGGTTCTTACCTTAGCGGAGTTATTCCGCTGTTCGGCATTGCGTTGCTTGAACTTGGCGTAATCGCTAAAAACAGATCTGTCCAAGAAAAAATGAAGCTGCATTTTATTCTACTGACAGTATTCCTGGTTGTCGCCCATATTGCAATGATCTTCGGTATGGTCGACCCACAAATTATGGGTTGGAATCCTAATGCTTCTGGAAGCATGCCTAATATGCATAACCATCACCCTTAAGCTAGCATTATCTTGCGAGTTTTAACCCTCTCTATTTTTTAGCGAGGGTTTTCTTATAAAGAACTTTAAGGACGGTGATATCACCGTCCTTAAAAAATGTCTAAATAGCGAGAAGTTTTTTATTATTTATATACAAATAATTGTATTTTTGATATATAATGTTAAAGCGTTAAAAGGAAAGGAGAAATGTAACGATTTATGAAGGAAATATTATCCCAAATCGAGTTTTTACGTCAGGAGATGCACGAGGTGGCGATGGAAAAAGGGATAGCACATCCCGATGTGCTTTATATAAGCCAAAAACTTGATGCTATACTTAATGAATGTTACAAACTAAATTGTTGAAGATAGTATGCTATGTAACCGCCAGGATGGCGGATTTTGCTTTTATAATAGGATTGTCACATGTTTAAACAGCTGGCTTGCCGGCCTGAAGACGTTCGGTAATGAGGAGAGCGGTTGGTGTTTGGGCAAGTCCGCCTTCAGAAGTCTCCCGAAGTGACCTTGGCAGGGAAAGACCGATTTGATGCATCGCAATTATTACCTCGTCAGCAGGGATAACGCTCTTAATACCGGCAAGCGCCATTTCAGCCGCTAGTAAGGCATGAGCTGCGCCGAAAGCATTGCGCTTGACGCAGGGTACTTCGACAAGTCCAGCTACGGGATCGCAAACAAGACCAAGCAGGTTTTTAAGTGCCAACGCTAAAGCATCACTTACTTGCTGTGGAGTGCCGCCTGCCATCTCAGTAATAGCGCCTGCAGCCATGGCTGCGGCCGAACCGCACTCGGCCTGGCATCCGCCAATGGCTCCGGCTATTGAAGCATTTTCGGCAATGACCATGCCTATTCCCGCCGCTGTGAACAGTCCACGGATTAGTTTGTCGTCATCAGCTTCAAGGACTTCGCCTGCTGCCAATAGAGCTCCTGGTAATATACCGCATGACCCAGCTGTAGGACAGGCAACAACCTTACCCATAGCTGCATTGACTTCGTTTACCGCCAGAGCGTAAGCTGCAGCTTGGCCACTTACTGCTCCGGTCAAACATGCTGAAGATTTCGAGCGTTTTATAAGGCGGTTGGCGTCCCCGCCGACAAGACCGCTAAAGGATTTTTCTGTTTTGGCAAGGCCTTGGGTAACTGCTTCACGCATTACTTCAAGGCTGTTTTTCATGTTTGCCCATATTTCATTAGGGTCTTTTTCACTACGCTGGGCCTCAAATTGCAGTACGACCTCTGATAAAGGTTTATTAATATTGGCAGCCAATGTTAGCATTTGCTCAATAGTGTTAAATTTTATTTTCATTATAGTGCCTCCTATAAGGGCGGAATTAATAGCGCGAGCTTAACCGAAGGGATTGATCGGGCCGCTGTGAGTATGTGCTGCGGAATAGGATGGTCAGCTTCGATAATTGCGAGAGCCTCAGAGCCTTTTTCCCGGCGCGACACTCGCATGAAGGCGATGTTTACACTCTCCTGCGCTAAAATATGAGTTACAAGGGCAATTACGCCTGGTTTGTCGTGATGAATGGAAATCAAGGTATAGTACTCGCCGGTTAGTTCGACGTCATAGCCATCGATTTCGGTAATCTTTATATTCCCCCCGCCTGTTGAAGCACCGATGATTTTTGCTTTTCGGCCTAAAACACCGGTAAGATAAAATACGGCGGTATTGGGATGCGCGTTGTCCCCTAAATTGACGGTTTTAAATATGATGTCAAGGCCTTGCTCAGCGGCTATAGATAAAGCGTCCTTGAGTCTAACATCGTCTGTATTAAAGCCCAGCAATCCAGCCGCGATTGCTTTGTCAGTTCCGTGGCCGCGATAGGTTTGTGCAAACGAACCATGCAGCTCAATTACGGCCGAGGCCGGCTGCTCGCCTAAAATAGTTCGAGCCATTCTGCTTAGTCTGGCCGCACCTGCAGTATGGGAACTTGAAGGCCCAATCATCACGGGGCCGATAATATCAAATACGCCGTGCATGTAATCACCCTTTCTATGGGTATAGTATAACCGAATTTATAAAGTCTGCCTGATGTGATTTTAGCATGTTTTCTAATAAAACAAAATGATGGTATAATAATACTATAGATTATAGCGTGAAAGGGTGTTAGAATGCGCGCTGAGCTTTTACTTAAACTTTCTCAAACTCACTTACATGATACTCAAGGGGATTTCAAAAATGTAATGATTAGTGGACCGCATGACTATGTGCTTATGGAAATGCGCAAGGAAGAACTGAAGGAAGATAGCGATATGACAAGGGTTACTGCGGAGCTTGTCAATATGGATGTAAAACTTTTCGGTTTAGCTGTTAAATGGCTATTAAAACATGGCTTTATAACAGGCGCTGTTGTAAAATGCGATGATTCCCAAATGCCTATAGAGGTAGATCTTACAAAAGCAAGCCTTACGCCGGAGGGAATCGAGTTTGAAAAAAGGCTTGGCTAATTTGGTAGAGCAATTGACAGGTTAAGCTAGGTATGATATTGTAGTTATGTAATTTTAGCTGATTGGAATAACCAAAGGCTAAGGCATGTTCCGATAATGTATCGAGCGGCCTTAGTCTTTTTTATTTTTTCACAGAAACAGGAGGGGTAATATATGGAGCAGCGTAAATGGGCGAAAGACACAGAAAAACTCGGTAGTTTCGAATTGGCCAAATTGGAGAAAGACGGACTTGATGTTCTAAATGATGTTGAGCGGTATGCCGAGCTTGGCTTTGCAGCTATTGAACCGACCGATATTGATAGAATGAAATGGCTAGGTATATATGTATCACGGCCCAAAACAGAGGGTAATCTTATGCTTCGGGTTAAAATTCCAGGTGGTATCCTTAATTCTCAGCAAGCGCGCATGTTGTCAGATTTATCACGAGAATATGGGCGAAATCTTATGGACGTAACAACGCGTCAGTCAATTCAGTTTCACTGGATTAGGGTAGAGATGCTGCCCGATATTTTTAAACGTCTGGAAAATGTTGGACTTACCACTATAGAGTCAGCGGGTGACTGCCCTCGTAATGTTATTGGCAGCCCTATTGCTGGTATCGATAGTGAAGAATTTTTCGACACAGGGTCAACTATTCGCGACCTTAATGGATTCTTTACCAACAATCGTGAATTTTCAAATTTGCCGCGGAAGTTTAAAATTTCGGTTTGCGGCAATCCGTATAATTCAGTAAATGCCGAAATCAACGATCTATCTTTTGTTCCGGCGGTAAAGACTATCGACGGTGTGGAAATCAAAGGTTTTAACGTGTTTGTAGGTGGCGGACTTTCAACTGCGCCGCAATTAGCGCAAAAGGTAGATGTTTTTGTCCGCCCGGGCGAAGTTGTAAAGGTAGCTGCAGCAACCTGCGCTATTTTCCGAGACTTCGGATACCGCGAAAAGCGCAATCATGCTCGCTTGAAGTTCCTTATTTCAGATTGGGGTATAGCTAAATTTACGGATGAATTACTCAAAATTACCGGCCCGTTGCTAGATAGCGGCAAAGATTTAACTAAAGGCTGGAATGCCGGCTTCTATTACGGCGTTAACAAACAAAAGCAGCCTGGTCTTAATTATGTAGGACTGGCAGTTCCTGCCGGGCGTTTTTCAGCGGAAGAAATGGCTGACTTGGCAAGAATAGCTGACGAATATGGCGATGGCAACATCCGTACCGCCGGATCTCAGAACATTGTGCTTGCTAATATACCTGATAATAAAATAGACAACCTGCTCCAAGAAAAGCTGCTTAATCGCATTACGCCTTTTCCAAAGCCGTTTACTGGCCATACTGTCACATGCACGGGTAAGGAATTTTGCCCATTTGCTGTTGCTGAAACTAAAAACAGCGTGAGTGAAATTATTTCGTACCTCGATGAAAATGTTAAGCTTGATACTCCTGTCCATGTTCATTTCAGCGGGTGTGCCAACTCCTGCGGTCAGCCACAGATAGCTGACATCGGTTTTCAAGGCACGCTAGTCCTTGTAGACGGACAACCGGTCGAAGCCTTTGAAATGCTTGTAGGCGGCAGGCTTGGAACTGAGCCGGTATTTGCTCGCAAGCTTGAAGGAAGAATTCCTGTTGAGAAAACAGCTCAAGCTATCGAGTACGTTATTGAATATTACAAAAAGAACAAAGACGCTGACGAATCCTTCTATACATTTGTCGGACGCAACAGTGCTTCCTTGCAAGACAAACTGAGTGAGTTTTTAGCGCGGTAGTATTTAGAAATAATTGTTTTCCAATAATAAATTTGACTTATTAAGTATGGTGTGCTATAATTCTATCTGACCACATTCCAAGAAGCCCTTCGCTAAGGCTAAAAGCAAAAAAGGTGGAATAACACTGTTCTCTCCCTATTATAATAGGTAATGCTCTGATATTAGCGGCTGTGAAAATTGGTTCCAAGTAATGTCAGGTCATCTACCAATTATATTTAATTATTTAGGGAGGAATGAAAATTATGAGTTTTGAAGATCGCATTAGTCAGCTTTGCAAAAAGTTGAACCACTTAGGCTATTATCAGTACCAAATCAAAAATATCATTAAAGAAGCAATCGGTCATATTGAGATAGCACAGACTAATCATATTGAGCGCGCGCAAATTGTTGATGTTCTTGAGCGGTACACTGAGTTGGGTCATGATTATGTAATAAGCTACAGTAAATAATAAAGAGCCATTTCGGCTCTTTATTTTTTTTTGCCATTATGTACTTTCAGAAGAGAATATAGAGTATAGCTAACAACAGTGGCTGATGGATAAGATAAATGACTAGGGAATGTTGTCCTAGATATGTTGTCAGCAAAGGTGGGGTAACTTCTGGGAATATACTCTGTCGCTTTTTATATAGGCTTTTGCCGACTGCTGTGCCTATCAAGAAAATACCATACCAAGGGATAAGCGGGTAATAATCGATTGACGCAAAGTTACCCGTTACTAACCCGAGAGGAAATAAATAAGGCAGTGTTACTATTGCTGGTGTAAAAGCATAGCCTATGCTCAGCCAAATCGCGCCTGATAGCAATAGCCATACAGGGCTCAGGTCTGATAAAAATTTATACGAAATAATACTACAGCCTAAAAGATGCAGTATACCAAAGCGAATATATGTGAGCGGGTTATATAAGTAGGTAATCCCTGTTAGTATCATACCCCACAAAAAGACTTTGAGGCCATGCTTTAATAAGGTTTTGGTATTAAGCGTGCAGCTAATCCCTGCTGTCAGTATAAATAGCAGTGCCGAAAGCTTACCTACATAAAACCAAAAACCAGTAAGATATTCGATGTTGTAGAAAAAAAAGTCTTTCAAATCAACGATCAGATGAAAGACTATCATGAGTAGTATGGCTACACTGCGCGCGCAATCGATTTCCCAAATCCGCTGTGATGGTCGCATAGGTTATCCTTTCGCTACGGAAGTTATTTGGAGTATTTTTCGCCGTCCACGTCTCCATTTTCCTCTTTGCGAAGATAAACTGTCTGAATGGGAAAGGGAATATCGATTCCCTCGGCTCGGTATCGCTGTTGCAGACGTTTGATAAATTCATGCCGAATTAAGTATTGGTCGGCAAATTCCTTGGCACGAAGATAAACGTTAAATTGAATGCTAAAATCGCCAAAACGGTTAAATCTTATAGCTGGATCGTAGCCAGGCATGCCTCCCGGAACATCAAGCATAACCTCTTTAGCAACTTGAATTGTTATTTTCTCCACTCTTTCCAGATTACTGCAATAGCTAACGCCGAGCGGTATATGGACAAAAACTTCCTTGCAAGGGAGAGAATAGTTGGTGATTTTAGCTGAGGCCATTTTGGAGTTGGGGACAATTATCATATTATCGAGAAGAGCTTTTATTGAGGTGTTTCGCCAGGTAATGTCTACGATATATCCTTCCTCACCTGTATCAAGCTTTACATAATCTCCAGGTTTGATTGGTCCTGACATGAGGATATGCAAGCCGGCGAAAAAGTTGGATAAAGTATCTTGTAAAGCCAGAGCCACTGCTAAACCGCCGACACCAAGCGCTGTCAAAAGCGGGGTAACAGAAATACCCAGTGACTGCATGATGAAAAGAAGACCAATAATAAATACCGTGAGTATTGTAAGATTAGAAAAAATAGAGGTTGAAGGAAATACTCCTTGAGCTTTCTTTGAATAAGTATTAATCAGACTAACGGCGATGCAAGAGATAGCAGAAGTAACGGATAATATAAAGATTACAAATAGTCCGCTGCGAAGAAAGTGTGATAATTCAAATGGGAGCGGAAGCCATTGGAGAACGCTATAAAAGCCGGCCATTACAAACCAGCGAGTCATTCGCCGTCGTAAAGCCCCAATAATGATTTCGTCATATTCCCATTTTGTTCGGTCAGCAAGAGCTTTCAACTTTTTGAGAATAACTTTCTCAAATAATAAACCCAGCAGTAAAGAACCTGCCAAAATCATTGCGGTTACTGCAACTTGCGTTACTAGCGAAGATGCGTTCATAAAAGCCCCCTTTTATGTTTATATTTATTCTTGCCTAATAACTGTCCAAAAATTAGATTAGCAGTATGGCAAAAGCTAACAAAGGTCCTTTCTTTTGAATAGAATATCTTGAAATGCTATGAATGCATTAATAAACGGCAAGAAGCGGGGGTGGACATTTATTTGGATGGATTAAATACAGTAGATACCACGCGTATTCCCTGTGATTCCGCAGTCGAAATGGCTGCTGAGGTTTCCCGGATGCAGTGGCCGGTAATTCCGATGCTGAAAAGCCCCAAGGTTGTCATCTTAGTACCGGACAGCGAATTTTATTACTCTTACATGGCGTCAAGCCTTGTCCATGACCCTATCATGGGTACCTTACTCTTTAACTCTCCGAACGGACTCAATGATATCACGCGAGAAGAAATACAGAGATTAAATCCCCAGGGAACTAAAGGTGTGCCGCCGGTTATAATAGTCGGTCCATTTAGGCCCAAAGTTGCTAAAGAGGTAGAAAATTTAGGTTATGATGTCTTGGAAATAGGAGGGAAAAATGTTTTTGAAACGGCTGCTAATGTAGCGCGCTTTCGCGAAGAAATACCGCCTGACTCACCAGATGGCGCTAAAAGCATATTTATTGTGTCAGCCGATAGTCCGTTTGAGGGGCTGCCCGCTCCGTATTACTCAGCTCACTCTGGTGTACCTATCTTATTAACTACTCCCAGCCGTCTTTCGCCGACAACTAAAAAAATACTGGAAGAAATGTCTGGCAAGTATGTTTATGTTGTGGGAAGTAAGCGTGCCGTTTCCGAAAAGGTTGTCCGCGAAATCAGCAATATAGTTGACAAACCAGTACGCCGTATTGAAGGAAAGGATCCCTATGCGACGGCGGTAGAGTTTGCCTCATATCACGACTCCGAGACAGGGCTTGGCTGGAACAGAAATAAAAAGGGGCGTGGTGATGTCTTTTCTTTTACAAATATTGAGCGTTGGGATTTGGCGGTGGCAGCAGTGGCCTTCGCTCATCAAGGAAAACACACGCCGCTATTACTAGTTAGTTCAGAGTCAATGCCGGATTCCGTGCTTGAGTACTTAAATTATCTTAAGCCATCGCTTAACAGTATGCACCCAATGCCGCCCTTCATGCACGGTTTTATTCTGGGAACCCAGGATGCTATTCCCTATGAAATTCAGGCAGAAATTGAGATGGCTCTGAAAATTGATGAACAACTTACGAAGGGGCATAAAAAGTAACTTGTAAAAATCCTGCGGTATTTAACTTGCCGCAGGATTTTCATAGTTTCTCCACAATTTCCTGGTATAGTATAGTAGCAGGGGGATAATATCTCTGCTGGGGGTGAATGTATGAAAGCCTTAGTTGTTGATGATGATAAAAAAATAGCTAAAGTGCTTGCCGCTTATCTTGAAAAAGATGGGTATAGTGTGGAACTGGCTTATGATGGATGGGATGCTGTGCGTAAGGCTAGTACAATGCAGCCGGATATTATCTTGCTTGATATTATGCTGCCAGGCATTGATGGACTTGGAGTATGCCGGGAAATACGTAAAGTCAGCGAAGTGCCAATAATAATGTTGACGGCTCGGGACGGCGAGACAGATAGAATAATTGGCCTGGAAATCGGAGCGGATGACTATGTTGTTAAACCTTTTAGTCCCAGAGAAGTAATGGCAAGGATTAGGGCGATAATGAGGAGGGCTAAGCCCTTTAAAAATGATGCGGCAAAAGAATGTATCTTGTCGCGAGGAGAAATCAGCCTTAATCAGGATAGCCGCACTTTATTAGCTGCTGGCTTGCCGGTTGAGTTAACACCTACAGAGTTTAAGTTAATGGAATTGTTTCTTATGAATCAAAACCATGTATTTTCCCGTTTGCAACTAATTGAAAAGATTCAAGGCTATGCATTTGACGGTTATGAACGCACTGTTGATTCTCATATAAAAAACCTGCGTAAAAAGATCGGCGATTCTCCTGGCGAACCTCGCTATATTAAGACTGTATATGGTGTAGGCTACAAGCTGGTAGGTGATAAATAATGCAAAGCTTACTCGGCAAAGCGACCTTATTCTTTTTCGCGACCATAGCTATGGTGATAATAATATTCTCACTGGTAATTAACTATCAAATTGCAGAGCATTTTAGCCAATACCTAAATTGGTACCAAGGGCAGGGCATGCATGGTATGGGCATGGGGCGTGGTATGATGATGGGCATGCATGAAAAGGAATTCCTCGTGTCACTTCGCCATACGCTAGTCCTTACAGTTATCATTATGCTGATGATTGGGGCGGCAATCAGTTATTATTTTGCCCGCGGTATTGCGTTGCCTGTTATTGAGCTTAACAAAGCAGTAAAAGCAGTATCACAAGGTAATTTGGACATTAGTGTCAAAGCTGATAGCGAAGACGAGGTCGGTCAATTAGCCAATGCATTTAATGAAATGACTACAAAATTAAAGACAAATAATATCTTAAGACAGCGTTTTTTGGCTGGGGTTGCGCATGAGCTTCGCACCCCGCTAACAATCCTGAGGGCGAACCTAGAAGGTATGGTAGATGGGGTTGTGGAGGCCAATGAAGAGCAGTTGAATTCACTAAACGAAGAAGTAGTTCGGATTACTAAGATGGTAGAAGATTTGCGAGATTTGTCGCTGTTGGAAGCTGGCCAAACAAGGCTTGAGTTTGCTCAGGTTAATATAGACGGGATACTAAAAGACGTAATGGATAAGATGAAAGTGCTTGCTGTAGACAAAGAGATTGACATTAGCTTATCGCTTGGCAATGTTCCTTTAGTATCGGCTGATGCTGCTAGGGTTAGACAAATTGTAGATAATCTGATAATAAATGCGCTAAATTATACTGCTAAAGGGGGAAGCGTCAGACTGGCTTCAACCCATAGTGAGAACAAAGTAATGATTAGTGTTATGGACACCGGGATTGGAATAGAAGCCGAGCATTTGGACCATATTTTTGATCATTTCTATCGTGTTGACCAATCCCGAGCTAAAAATAGCGGCGGGACAGGTCTGGGCTTAGCAGTAGTTAAACAGCTGGCTGCCGTCCAGGGCGGAGAGGTAATTGCAGAAAGCACTCCTGGCAAGGGCAGTATCTTTTCAGTGGTTTTTCCTATTCCGGCTGAAAAAGCATGATTTTATCACAATATCTCCACAAGTTCTCCACAATCCCTTGTTATAATACAGATAAGAAATAAGGGGGTGCGAGAAATGATGGGATGCTTCGGCGGTGGAGGGCCATTCGGTATGATGGCAATGGGCATGTTCCTTCATGCGGTATTTGCTGCGTTAGTAGTAATAGCTGCTATTTGGTTCTTTAAATCAAATAAGCGCGGCGACGTCAAATTAAATAATACCAGCGCTATTGAAATACTAAAGCAGCGTTATGCTAAAGGCGAGATCACAAGTGACCAATTTGAAGCTATGAAGGCAGAAATAAAATAAAACAAAAAATGGTGGAGGGATTATTATGAAAAAGAAGATTATAATTACCGCTGTTCTAGCTCTTGTTGTGGCTGTTCCCGTTTTTGCCGCGGCTGCTCAAAACAGTGATACAAGTGATTGGTTTAATCAGATGTTCAATCGTCACCAGCAAATGGTTCAACGTAATGTTGATAACGGCACCATCACAGCAGATGAGGCTGCGCAGCTCAATGATCATATGCGTCAGGACGCTCCGATTATGCGTAAGATGATGGAGAAAAACGGCATGCGAGGCAATGGTATGATGGGAAAAGGTATGATGAACGGTCCAAACGGTATGCTAGGGAATTGCCCGTTTAATAATGCCGAAGCAAAATAAGAAGTCCAACATTATGTTGACTTTTGTTGATAAGTGATATATCATATATTTGATTCGTGTATAATCTCCGAAAATTAATAGGGTAAGCTGATTGGAAAACCAAAGGCTAAGTAAACTTTTCCGCAAGGGAATGTTTTCTTAGCCTTTTTTTATTGCACGACACATGAAAGGATGAGTTTATGAATAAGGTTGTTAATAAAGGGACGACTCTTGCCACTCAAATATTACTTGCGCTTATATTCGGTATAGCATTTGGCCACTTTTTTCCTGTATATGGGGTAGCTCTAAAGCCTTTAGGTGATATTTTTGTCCGCATGATAAAGATGGTGGTTGTCCCGATTATATTTAGCTCATTAGTTATGGGTATCGCGGGAACAGGTGACTTTAAAAAGTTAGGCCGCATTGGTGTTAAGTCAATTATTTGGTTTGAGATCGCGACTACATTAGCTTTGGCTATCGGATTAGTTACTGTTAATTTAATTAAACCGGGCGTTGGAGTCAATATAGGAACGGTAAATGCCGAAGCTGCTGGTTCTGCTGCGCAAAAGACGATTGATCTAGTACAGATGCTTGTGAATATTGTTCCTGTTAATATCGTCGATGCCATGGTCAGGGGCGATATGCTGCAAATCGTATTTTTCTCCGTCTTTTTTGGCCTGGCTGCAGCTGCAGTCGGTAAAACGGGAGAGCCAGTGGTGTCGTTAGCTAAAAGTATTGCAGAAATCATGTTTAAGTTCACCTGGTATGTTATGAAGCTTGCTCCCCTCGGAGTTTTCGCTTTAATGGCCTTTACCATTGGGAAATATGGTTTAGGCATGATTATCCCATTGGCCAAGTTGATAGCGTCTTTTTATGCCGCACTAATTATATTTGCAGTTGTTGTACTCTTTGGTGTACTTAAACTGGCTGGAATCAAGGTGTTAAACTTGGCAAAGGCACTTAAGGAGCCGACGTTAATCGCATTTTCTACAACCTCAAGTGAAGCAGCCTTACCGTTAGCTATGGAAAAACTAGAGAAGTTTGGTGTGCCAAAACATATTGTCAGCTTTGTTTTACCTACCGGTTATGTTTTTAATCTCGACGGAGCAACTTTATATAGTGCACTTGCAGTAGTTTTTATAGCTCAGCTTTATGGCATACATTTAGATTTGTCTCAACAGATAATTATCATGGCTACATTAATGGTTTCTACAAAAGGACTGGCAGCAGTTCCAGGGGCGGTAGTGATTGTAATTGCCGGTACTGCCGCTGCATTCGGCTTGCCGATGGAGGGCGTAGCGCTCCTAATTGGTATCGATCGAATTCTGGATATGGGCCGTACTACAATAAACCTACTAGGCAACTGTGCTGCGGCTGTCATCGTGGCTGTCTGGGAAAAGGATTTGCCTGAACAGGTGCCT
>Ga0074195_1002422_pt1 | contig 20901 bp, 20 predicted proteins | sample EPASupsiteHSE623_FD_64525 | JGI IMG/M metagenome (GOLD analysis project Ga0074195, IMG submission 64525) | Bioremediated contaminated groundwater from EPA Superfund site, New Mexico - Sample HSE6-23 | ecosystem: Environmental > Aquatic > Deep subsurface > Groundwater > Contaminated ...
CCGATCAAGAGGCCTGAAGGTCGCAGTTGTCAGGCACCCGATGCCCTACGGAAATTTGGCAGACGAGGCAGTCCAGAGGTTCTCATCTCTAGAAGAGTTGGATGCTTCATTTCTGACAATCGAAGAGAGGGAAGAGTACGAGGGCCACATAAATAGAGGTTCTATAGTTTACGCTGGCATAGACTATGAAAAAATATTGAGGCTGGCAGAAGGAGAAGCAGATGTGATAATCTGGGACGGCGGGAACAACGATACGCCTTTCATCAAGCCGGATCTGTGGATTGTGGTTGCCGACGCCCTCAGGCCGGGGCATGAGGTCTCCTATTACCCTGGAGAGACGAACTTCAGAGCTGCAGATATAATTGTGATCAACAAGTCCAATTCAGCATCAAAAGGGGATATCGAATCGATTGTTGTCAATGCGGCGAGGTATAACCCAAAGGCATCCGTTGTTGTGGCCGGTTCAGATGTCACAGTCGAAAATCCCGAAGTGATAAGGTCCAAAAGGGTGCTTGTGATCGAGGACGGTCCTACAATAACTCACGGGGAAATGGCCTACGGCGCCGGAGTTGTGGCTGCAGAGAAGTACGGGGCTTCTGAGATCATTGATCCCAGGCCGTTTGCAGTTGGATCTTTAAGGGAATTGTTCTCGAAGTTCGGACATATCGGCAATGTTCTGCCTGCTATGGGATACTATCCTGAGCAGATCAGTGAGCTGGAAGAGACCATAGACAACGCAAAGTGCGATTCCGTAGTAATCGCCACGCCTGTTGACCTGCGCCGACTCATAGAGATCGACAAGCCTTCGACTGCAGTGTTTTATGAGCTTGTGGATATGAAACGGCCTTTTTTAAAAGATAAAATCGATGAATTCATCTCTAATTGCTCATCCCTTTCGGTCGGGGCCAGGGTCGGACCTGCTGAAGATGCTGCCGCTCCTGGAGGGCAGGAAGCTCGCGGCCAATGCCATTAGTGGTCCCATGATCAGGCCCGAGCCGGCCAGGAGAGCTATGGTTCCGAAGACTGCCAGAAGGGCTCTTTGCAGTATCCCCGCCTCTCCTCTGGCAAGGCGGATGCATGTCACGCCGAGGAGAGCATGGAAGAATGCGATGAGAACCGTAATGTAGACATCAGGCCCGAAGGTAGCGCGGGTGAGAGAGAAGACCATCTGGTTTAGTACTGCAGCGCTGGAGGCCAGGAAGAGAAATCCGGCCAATGATCCTGCGAGACAAAAGGAGGTCCGTCGAGAGCCGCGCCAGAAGAAGAGCAGCGCCACGACCTCACCGACAAGGTAGGGTATGAGAATCATGCCGAGGCTCTGGCCTTCCCAGAGGTAGAGAGATATGAGCCTGATGGGCGTGATGATCCTGTCAGAGAAGCTCAAAACCTCCCGGTAGCCCACGTCCAGGCCGTAGTGTCCTATGGTGTTGTTTGTGTTGCTGGTTCCGATGGTGCCGTTGTTATCTCTGTCGGGTTCATTGCTGTAGACTGCCGCATAATACCTGGCAGATTCGGGTGCGGTGATGTTGATCTCCGCGAGGATGATGCGGCTGCTGGGTCCGAATGGCTCGTAAGTTGCGGCTGCCGCCTTTGGCTCGGCTGCCATGATCTTCAGATCAGATGCCTCTCTTGGCAGGGCCGGCAGCCTGTCGGGTTTCTGTCCCTCCAACAATCCCGGACCTATCAGGATAAGCGCTGGTGAAAATGCTTGCTCGTTCCTGTCTGCGGACTTGAAAAGCGAGAGATAAATCCTGTCGCCCTTCTGAATATCGAGGCTGTAGTAGTGCGCCACATTTCCGTAGAGCGATCCATAAATTGTCCAGGACTTCTCAGAATCGGAGATGTGCATGGCTTGGGTGATGTTCTCGTTTTCTCCGGCCATCAGTGGCACGCTGGCAAAGGCTTGAGAGGACAGAGCGAGAAATAGCATGGCAGGCAGAATGAGGCCAAGTGGGACGCAGGATTTCACGGCTTTCTTGAAGGCACAATTGGTATTCAACATTTCGCTTTACAATTGTAGCGCGCTGCCAATAAATTTATCATTTATGCCATGCTACAGCTTGACCACAGAAATTAGTGGAGGTTGGTGTGATGATTCATAAAAATGGAGCAATTCTAGGACTATTGTTCATGGTAGCGATGCTCTGCACTGGCATGAGCCCTGCCCAGGATAGCGTAGCGGCAAGGACTGGCATCACTGACGCTACTAAAGAGCTTGGCCTCAATGAATTCTCTGCGGCGGTGGATAGCGCAGGACTCGTCGGTGTCCTGAATGACGAGGGAGTGCTCACATTCGGCTCCGGATCGTTTGTGATCTTCGCTCCAAGCGACGAGGCATTTCTCAGAGCATCTGGCGTCGTTGACTTGAACGCCATAATGGAGGACCAGGCAAATCTGAAGAGAGTCCTCTTCCATCACATAGTCTGGAATGCCGGCAGCTTTGATAACATCTCTGAGGTCTCAGCAGTCAAAACCTTGCAGGGGGAAATTTTGACCCTGAACAGCACCGATTCTGCCTGGCTGGCGGCAGACGGGGCAAATGTAACAGCATCACAAAAATATGACCGCGGCATCATTTACGTCATCGACAGAGTGCTTCTGCCCGAGACAGACTCATCTATGGGCGTGGCTGATGCGGCCAACGACTTGGGCGCCAAGAAGTTTGCAGACGCTCTTAAGTCCTCCGGGCTTGCTGACACGCTCAACGGCCAGGGCTTGATGGGAATTGGGGATCTTGCTGCGGGGCCGTTTACAGTCTTCGCACCAAGCGATGAGGCTTTCTCAAGCGCCAAATCCTCAATCGACGCCATCAGCAAGAAGGACTCAGGAATGCAAAACCTTCTCTCCTATCATGTGGTTGATGCCCAGGGGCTGCTCGACATCACTGCATCCAACTCCATGAAGACGATGCTTGGCGACTCCCTGGCGGTTGATACGAATCTCAGCCTGGTTGGCGGAGCCAATGTCATCGGTTCAGAGAGGTTTGACAACGGCATTGTCTACATCATCGATCAGGTGCTGGTGCCAATCAGCCTGAGCATGTAATCGGGTATGCAGAGAAATTTGCAGTCCATTTTTTTGGGATCTGAACTGCTCTTTTTGTCTCTTCGTTGTTCTCTATGGACGAACACAATTCCCTGAGCAATTGAATACATCATCCGCGCTGAGGGATGCCTGATTTTGAGGCAGGATGAGATAATAGTCCTCGGAGCCGTTGATCCAGTCGTTGATCCAACCATTGATCCAGCCATTCTTATCCCGATTGATGGATCTGCTGTTGTTCAGGGCGAAATTCTTGGAAATATGATACGTTCCGACGTATTCCTCTTCTATCTCGATGGCAGGGTTTTTCCAGGCGCTGGTCATCGGATCCACACCGCCGTTATTGCTTCGACCTGGCTCCCCGTCTCCCACGAGAACACCGATGCTGACCCTGCCGCTGGTGACTGTCTCATCGATCTGCATCTGAGTTGAGGCTCTACTGGTGCTCCCAAAATGGTCACTGCTGCCAGAGGAGCTGGCGGAGTAACCCGAACTGCCTGAGACCTCCTGGGCAAAGCTCACCTCATGGCTCATGGAAGTCGCGGAGTCTGCATTGGCGATTATTGTCCTGCTGCCGGAGCCGAGGCCCACGGCAATGGGGTGAGTTGAATAGTAGCCGCTTCCAACCGAGAGGTCAACTGGAGAGCTTGTGAACTCCCTCTGGTTGGACAGAGCAATGGACGAATTGTTGCATAAACCGGAGTATAACGAATTTGGGGATGCACTATCGTTATTCTGGATAAGATCTCCTGAAAAGGCGTCTGCAAAGGCCGTGACTGAAATGGCTGCGGGTGCGAATAAGAGCATGACGGACAATAATCGGAATGCTTCGTTTCCAGAATTTTTTCTCTGCATCGTATCCTATCTTTTTGCCCAGCATATATTTGAATCGTTCGCAGTTCAGGGATTGAGCCTCCAGACTGTGTAATTGAGAAACCCGGCAAAGCTCACCCAGAGAATATAGGGGATCAGGAGCAGGGCCGCTTCACGCCTGATTGACCAGAATGTGACGATTGTTTGAAGTATAAGCAGCCACAGGAGCACAATAACAAGAATTCCTGCCAGGGGCGACTGCAGGCCGAAGAAGGCGTAGGACCAGAGCACATTGACCAGAAGCTGGGCGGCAAATGTTGCCAGTGCGGCTCTGTAGTTTTGGCTGCCCTGGCCGCCATGCCAGATCAAGAAGAGTGAGAGCCCCATCATTGCATAGAGAGCTATCCAGACTGCAGAGAAGATAAAACCAGGCGGATTGAACCAGGGCTTGTTAAGTATCTGATACCATGTGGCGACCGAGCTGGCCGTAAAAATTGAGCCTACAATTCCAGCAGCCTCGCAGACTCCGATGCACACGATAATCTGCCCCGCCTCTTTTGCCGTTATGGATTTCATAAGAATATGATCTCCTCGTCTTCTGCTCGCCAGAATGGGTTGACAATGCAGATGAATTTTAGATCTTTTTCGCTCGTATTTTGAAGGTGCTGAATAGAGCCGGGCGGAATAAGTATGGCCTGGCCGGGCCGAACCTCTCTGAGCTCGGAGTCTATGTGCATCAATCCCTCACCTTCCAAGATGAGATACACCTCGGAGGAGGTTTTAAGGCGATGGGGCAGAGAGGCGGCGCCTGCTGGCAGCAGCGCGTGAGCGATGCTATACGGAAGCTGCACACGGTCACGCTCAGGGTGAAGGAGCTCCGTGAGATATGTCAGGTCCATGGCCTGAGAATATTGGCATTTTGCCAAATCTTTAGCAATCATAGATGACCAGATTTCTCTTTTTAGTGATTATCGTATTTAAGATCCAATCAACTAAATCTGGCATTCTTGAAATCATCCTGACCAGATTAGGGGTGAGCGGAAATTCGTCCCTTTGGTTGCAGCCTTCCTCTACTTCGTTTCTCTTGCTTATGGCATCGTTGATGAGGTATGCGAATACCGAATAAAGTCCTCCTTCGTCGCTTAAAGATAGCCCGTCGATGATGTGCATCTGGATATTCTCTCCTGTCGCATCGCAGGTTCGAATGCATAGAGAGGCTCGGCTGTCTGCTAACAGGATGAAGAAGTACCTTTCCGGGTGCCAAAGCAGGTCACAGCGCAAATTCCTATGATTGACCTCTATTCCAATCCGCATCTTACTCACGATCCATGCCGACTTCATTCAAATCCTAATAATATAATCTTAAATAGTGATTGTTTATGGAGTATATATTTTTTGGTCGAACATCCGCTGAGCATTTATCTTTGGAGGATTGATATGGGGCTTAAATGCGTCTGATTGAGATATTTGATTCGATACAGGGTGAGGGCCCGGCAATGGGAAGGCCGGCTACCTTCGTGAGGTTTGCCGGATGCAATCTCCGATGCCAGGGATGCGATACAGATCAAAAGGCGCACTGGCAAATGTCACTTCCTGATGTTTTAGCCAGAATTCGAGGAGATCGCGTGATCATCACAGGAGGAGAGCCCACAATGCAGATGAGGGAGTTCTCTGAGTTGATCTCACTCCTGCACAGCCACGGCAAGGAGATTCACATTGAGAGCAATGGCACCAATCCGATCGCCGAGGAAATTTTAAAGAAGATCCGATATGCAGTGATCAGTCCAAAGAGAGGCTCAGATTTTCATCTCAATTTTTGGGCTAGCAAGGAGAATGTGCACCTCAAGTTTGTGATGGGCAAGGCTCCGTGGTGCTGGACATCGAGTCTTTTAGAGCCATATCTGCCCACCCTCGATAGAAGTCGGGTCTGGATAATGGCCTACGGCACAGATCAGGAGATGATGGGTGCGAGAGTTGCCTGGGATCTGGCGATGAAACTCGGAATAAATTACTCCGACCGGCTGCATATCAGGCTCTTGAAGAGATAGAAGGGGATGGATCCGCCCGCCGGGAGTAGTCAGAAAAGTTGGGCTGGGCGGCCAAATATATGATAATATCCGCAGATATGAGTAGATTTGCCGTGCGGGGCGAAAGTAATCGTAATAGTAGGAGGGATAGACTTATGAGGATGATCGAGATCGAGATCTTGGGAAAAGGCAAGTCTCTGGCAAAGCTGGATGAGAGAAATCCGAAAATCAGAGAGGCGTTCTTCGACTCTCTGCCGATCGAGGGCACAGCGAACCTCTGGGGCGAGGAGGTTTACTTTGATGTTGCCATGCAGATGGAAAACGAGAATCCTTCGCCCTCTGCTGTCGCGGGCGATGTCTGCTATTGGTCGCCGGGGCCCGCATTTTGCATCTTCTTTGGCAAGACCCAGCCTTATTCTGCGGTAAACCACATCGGTAAGGTGACAGCAGGACTGGAGATATTCAAAACGGCAGAGACGGGGGACCGAATAGTGATCAGAAGGCGGTGAGCTGGCTAATACCCCTTTTTTTCGCGACGCGCAGAGAGACCGCAGAAAGCATCCAAATTCCAAGGAGACCGCAGAAGCATTTGTGGGATGCTTTTCATGCTTTTTGCCGACATCTTGATGGTGATTGGCTCATGTCATCCCTATCTGTTCTTTTATTGCTTTGATATCTGCCTGCACTTGCCTCATACTCATTCCGTGTCCTGGTTGGATGTCTTCTCTTAAGCCCTTTACTTCTTCTAAGACCTGAGGAATAACGTCTGTGTTTGCTTTCATTTGTGGTATCATATCGGTGTTCTGGCGCACTGCCTTGATATCAACTTTCATCTCTTTGATGTCACCCTTCATCTCTTTGATGTCGACTTTCATCTCTTTGAGGTTGTCTCTCATATCAAGCAGCAGTGGGATGGCCTTGTCCAGCTGGACGAATGAGCATAGCATAGCATAGCATAGCTACCTCACTAGTTCGCCCAACGTAGCCGTCGTAGGGCTCGGAGGTCACCGTGGTGACTTCGGCCAGTTCCGGTTTATCTTTCTCAACTGTCTTCAAGAAAGCTTTGATTCTGCCCTCATCTCCTTTCACCAGAGCTATTACCTCCTGGTGGTCTTCCTCATCCCAGTTGTAGGTGGAGAGGCCCGGCAATGCCATGTTCATAGCATGTTTAAGCAAAAACACACGATAGCCCACATCATGGACTTTGGGACCAATAATCTTGATCTTCAGCTTCATAATCACATTTAATTATCTCCGCAAGCTATTTGATTGTTTCCTCGATTATAGGCAGTCTGCCAATTGTGAGTTTATATCTAGCAGCTAGAAACTTTAAATACGAGAAGCTGCATCGCTTTAGGTGGCAATTGGATGCAAAGAGCGGCTGTGGTCCAGTGGTTATGACATAGGCTTCCCAAGCCTGTAACCCGGGTTCGAATCCCGGCAGCCGCACGTTTTCTTCTCACACAAAATTGCAGGGAAATATCGTTCGCCTCGGTCGGACCTGACCTCTCGAAGTGTTCTGGGCACAGGTTAAGGATAAGACAAAAAATGTTGCAAGCCAACTCTGGCCTTTATCGTCTTACCCTGATCCCCTTCGCCTCAAGATAGTCCTTCACCTGGCCCACAGTGTACTCGCCTCTGTGGAACATGCCCGCAGCCAATGCCGCCTCGGCCTTGGCGACTGTGAACGCCTCTAGGATATGCTGGGGAGTGGAAGCCCCACCGCTAGCGATGACCGGAATATTCACTGCATCGCAAATGGCTTTGGTGAGGGGAAGATCGTACCCGATATTGGTTCCGTCCCGGTCCATGCTCGTAGGCAAAAGCTCTCCTACGCCAAAACTCTCCATCATGCAGCACCATTTTATCGCATCGATGCCCATCGGCTTTCGCCCGCCGAAGATGACCAACTCAAACCAGGCTTTTGTCCCGTCTTCCATCTCGTAGACATTGACTCCTGGGATGATATCGGAATTGCGCCGGGCATCGACTGCCAAAGCGATCCGATTGCTTCCGAAGGCAGCGGAGGCCTCCTTAACGAAATCGGGATCCTTGACGGCGGCGGTGTTGATGCCCACCTTATCGGCTCCCGCATCCAGTATCTGCTTTATCTCCTCCAGGCTGCCGATCCCACCGCCCACGGCAAAGGGTATGTCCACTGCATCTGCGACCTTCCTGATAACATCCACCATGGTCTTTCTGCCCTCATGGGAGGCGGTTATGTCCAGAAAGACCAGCTCATCAGCGCCCTGCTCTTGGTAGCGCCTGGCAAACTCTACAGGATCGCCCTGTCTCTTCAGATCAACGAACTTGATGCCCTTGACAACTGAGGGTACGCCATCCACGACCTTGACATCCAGACAGGGAACTATCTTGGCGTAATCGTTCATGGCCCGGGAAAGGGTGGCATGGAGTAAAAAAGTTGTCATTGCAGGCAGGAATAAAATTGATTACTGGGAAAAAATAAAAAATTGGCCGGAATGTGCGGAAATCTCCGGCCTCAGCACCAAGCTTGCCATGTGCTTATGCTGCCTTGGCTCCAGCAAACCTCTTGTAGATCTCCATCTCTGAAGCCGTCGGCTTGACCTTCTTGAGGGCCTCCTCGAAGTGCTTGGCCTCCAGCTTGTACTCGCAGACCTGGGCCTCTTCCTTGCCCTTTCCTTCTAGCACGCACTCCCTGATGGCCAGCATCACCGCCTCGCCGACGAGAGCGCCCAGATCGGCTCCGGAGTACTGGTCTGTTCTTTTGGCCAGCTCCTCAATCTTGACATCATCTGCCAGGGGCTTCTTGGCCGTGTGGATCTTCAGGATCTCCTGGCGGGCCAGCTCATCCGGCAGGCCGATCTCAATTAGCCTGTCAAAGCGCCCGGGCCGGAGCAACGCCGAATCGATTATGTCCGGCCTGTTTGTTGCAGCGATGACCATGACGCTGTTCAGGGATTCAAGACCATCAAGTTCTGTGAGGATCTGCGATATCACCCGTTCGGTTACATGCGAGTCGCTGGTCGATCCTCCTCTGGCCGGGGCAATGGAGTCTATCTCATCCAGGAAGATCACCGAGGGCGCAGCCTGCCGGGCCTTCCTGAAGGTCTCACGCACAGCCTTCTCGGACTCGCCTACCCACTTGCTCAGGAACTCCGGGCCCTTGATGCTTATGAAGTTGGCCTGGCTTTCCGTTGCCACCGCCTTGGCCAGCATTGTCTTGCCGGTACCGGGCGGCCCGTAGAGCAGTATGCCCTTGGGGGCCTTGGCATCCATGTGAGCGAAGAGCTTGGCATATGTGAGCGGCCACTCCACAGACTCGACGAGCTGCTGCTTGACATCAGAGAGGCCGCCGATATCCTCCCAGTGAACATTGGGCGACTCGACCATGACCTCACGCATGGCAGACGGCTCCATCTCCCGGAGCGCCTCTAAGAAGTCGTCGTTGTTGACCTCGATCTTGTTGAGGATATCTGCTGGAATGGATTCGACTTCGAGGTCAAGCTCCGGCAGGATGCGGCGTAACGACCTCATGCCTGCCTCGCGGGCAAGCGCAGCCAGATCGGCTCCCACGAATCCGTGAGTCACATCAGCCAGCTTCTCCTGGTTGACATCCTTTGAGAGCGGCATGCCACGGGTGTGGATCTGCAGGACCTCCAGGCGGGACTGCCTGTTGGGCACTCCGATCTCAATCTCCCTGTCGAACCTGCCCGGACGGCGAAGAGCTGGATCCAGGGAATCAGGCCGGTTGGTAGCGCCTATGACCACAACTTTGCCGCGTGACTCTATGCCGTCCATTAGGGCAAGCATCTGGGCCACCACTCGCCGCTCAACCTCGCCGGTTACCTCTTCTCTCTTGGGTGCGATGGAGTCGATCTCATCGATGAGGATGATGGACGGTGCCTGTTCCTCAGCAGTCTTGAAGAGGCTTCTCAGCTTCTCCTCAGACTCGCCGTAGTATTTGGACATGATCTCCGGGCCGGATAGGGTCTCGAAGTGGGCGTTGGTCTCAGAGGCCAGGGCCTTGGCAAGCAGTGTCTTTCCCGTGCCGGGCGGGCCATAGAGCAGCACTCCTTTGGGAGCCTCGACGCCAAGCCTCTCGAACAGCTCCGGGTGCTTCATTGGCAGCTCAATCATCTCCCGAACCTTCTTGATCTCGGCTGAGAGACCGCCAATGTCCTCGTATGTCACGCGAGGGCCTGCTTTCTCTTCTTTAGCCGGCTTCTCAGAGACCTCTATCCTGGTCTTGTCCCCGATCACTGCCGCATCTCGGGAGGGTGCGACGCGAGTGGCCATCAGCTCTATCTTCCTGCCCATGACCGCAATCTCAATGATGTCTCCTCTTGTGATAACCCGCCCTTCCATGTACCTTTGCAGATAGGCTTCTGCCCCAGTGATGCGCAGAGGCACCGTCGGCGCAAAGACCACCGACTCAGCGGCAGATGCAGATATGATCTTGACAGGCACCTTATCGTCTATGCTCACGCCTGCGTTTCGGCGTGTGTTGCCATCCAGGCGAACCACTCCGGTTCCAGTGTCTTCGGGATATCCCGGCCAGAGCAGTGCTGCAGTCTTCTTTTTTCCCTGAATGCTTACCGCATCGCCGGCCTGCCAGCCCATCTCGCTGAATACGGCCGGATCTATACGAGCAATGCCGCGTCCAACATCGGTCGGACGTGCTTCTATGACCTTGAGTGTAATTTCTTCTGCCATCAAAATCCTCCGGTATATATCTTCATGTCAAGCTTAAGTATTTTTTTAGTCTGTTCTTCTGATTGAATGGTAAGGCATCCCCTGTGGTTGCCAATTGAACGTTGTTTACATAATATTACTAACTTGTAGTTAGTGATGGAGCAAGTATTTAAAACTTACGAATGGATATAGAGAAGATTGACCTGATCGAACTACTGATGTGGCTAGTTGGACGATGTGAATAACGGTCCATAAAAGAGAAAATCCTATGTTAGGATTATAGCGGGGAGTAGATTTGAACTACTGATCTACGGGTTATGAGCCCGTCGGGATATCCTGACTACCCTACCCCGCTGCACTTGGGATATACTCAATAGCATTGATACTTGCTTATAAGGCTTGCGTACGAAAAGTCAAAGGCCTGATGCGATGAGCCAACGCTGGTACTCATTTTTCTATCCATCGTCGATCCATCCGCCATTTCAGCCGGATATCCCGCGGGACAATGCTGCCCTGCGCCCAAACCACTGGCCGGTTCGCGATTTGGTTTTTGTCCCGCGGACATGATGGCTCTGTGATACGCTCAGAATGCCTCTCGACCCATATCGAGGGGCGCGTTACCTCTTCTTTGGCCGGATCACCAGAACCGGACACTCCGCCTTGCGGGCTACATCAAATGTAGTGCTTCCGACCCGAATCTGCTGGCTCCAGCTCTTGCCCTGAGAGCCCATAGCAATCAGTGATACCTTTTGCTTCTTGGCGAGAGCCAGAATTTCATCAGCAGGTCGGCCCTTGAGCACATGCATTGTGACCTTTCTCTCAGAATTTGCCATCTCTTCGTCGATCTGGTTGATCCTCTTTCCGGCATCAGTGAATTCCTCATCGCTTCCGATGACATTCACGAGCAGGATCTCTTTGACGCCCGGCATCTCTTTTGCTGCTGATATCGCCTCCTGGCCCGCCTCCGAGAAGTCGGTTGTGAGCATCACTTTGGAGAAAATGTCCCTGCAGGGATTATCCAGGCCGCCTGCTCTATTTTCGTCCATGAGCTTGTGCCGGATGATGAGCAGATCTGTCTCACCCTTTCTGAGCACCTCGGTCGAGACAGACCCCAGGAGAATGCCTTCCACAAGTCCCTTGCCCTGAGCCCCCATGCAGACGAGCGATGCCTCCATCCCGGCTGCAGCCTTGATTATGGCATCGCCCACGCTGCCGCCGTCTATCAGCTCCAGTCCCGGACCCGGCTTGATCCTCTTCAGATTGACCCCATCCGCGCCGCTCATCGGCTCCACAATCACCATAAGACGCGTCTTGATGGTATGCCCTGTTTCTAACTGATTGGCCAGGTGATCGGCCTGCTCGGCTAACCTGGTCTGGGCTTCATCGATCATTGATTCGTAGCTCCAACCCCTCTTCTCCAGGTTCATGGGGTTGCTGGCATCAAGGACATTTAGAAGCACAATCTCTCCAACGCCCGGAATTGAAGCCAGGCACTCCTGCATCTTATGGGCATAGCTGGAGAAATCGGTTGGAACGAGTACTCTCTTGAACATGATCTTTCCTCGCCAGATATCTTCTACTCCCAAATATATCAAATTGTTGATGCTTTTTGCCTCTAGCGCCCTCAGATTTCTATCTATTCCTGTAGAGATCCTCGGCCACCCTGAATAGGCGGTCACCCTTCACCTCTCCGCCGTAGTCCGGTAGAATGATGATCTCCTTTTTTTGGTAGCAGTTCATCAGATCATCGATATAGGAGCTTTGAGATGCCTTCTTCTCCCTGCAGAAGCGGCACTCGCAGTCGGCGATGACATGGTTGATGACTATTGCGGAGACTGTAACTCCATGCGACTCTACGGTCTCAATCAGCCGCCGGCTCTCCTCGACTGCAGCTTTCTCTGGGATGGTGACTACGGTTATACTGGCCTTTTCAGGATCGATCAGAACGTTTCTCATGGTCTCGGCTTTCTGGCGCATGGTCCTCACCTCGGAGAGAATGCGATTGCCAAAGCCGGGCTCCAGAAGGTCGAGAACGCCCATCCATCGGTTTCTCATGCCCAGCACCCTGGTGATGAACCCAGTGGTGATGGAGGGCAGCTGCAAGAGGGGCAGGACCATTGCAGTTGGTGCCGAGTCTATGACCACATAATCGTATTTCCTATCTACATAGATCTCGTGCAGCTTGTCCATGAAGATCAGTTCAGAGACTCCGGGCATGCTCCCGAAGTCCTTCGGCTTCACCTCTACCTCGAAGAGGCCGAAGAGCGCAGTGAGAATGTTCTTGTATCTGCCAAAGAAGTTCTGTGCCTCTTCAGTCAGATCCGGTTCATAGGCATAGAGGTGATCGCGGATCTTTTCGGGCTGGCTTCCGAGGTCAATGTCGAAGATATCTGAGAGTGAATGGGCCGGGTCCATGGAGAAGACTAATGTCTCTTTGCCCTGGTTTGATGTCCATATGCCGGAAGCGGCAGAGCAGACGCTCTTTCCCACGCCTCCTTTGCCAGCCACATAAATCAGTTTCATGGGCACCAGGTTTTCCTGATGAGGTTAAAATTGTATCCCACTAACAAAAGGTTTTTCTACTTCAAGTACATTTTAATAGACTTAATATAAAAAGGGGGCGAAAGGATTGAGAGAGCAAATTGTTCTGATCAGCTTGCTTATTCTATGGGCATCTGCAGCAGATGGAGACGTTGGCGGGCGTGAGACCAGCCTGGATGTTTTGGGAGGTCAGGCGAACAACACCACCATCATTGCGCCTGATGGGAGTGCAATTGGGGTAGACATCGTGGGCAGCACAACGAATAACCTCCAGATTACCTATCCAACAGAGCCGGAGGAATTTGAAGTTGGAGATGACAACAGACAATGCGGTCCCTGTGGCGAGGAAAAGACCTATGAGACTCCCTGGGACGACTTTAAGAGGCCGCTGTGCTATCCATGGAGTTCATATATTCCAACCAGGTACAACCGCCAGTTCATCAGAGAGGACAACGGATATTTGAGCACCGTACCTGGAACAGTGACCCTGGGCAAGGGGAAGACATACTCCTAGTTCCGGGAGTCTTTTAATTATTTTTTCTTAAGAAATCATTAAAAATAATAATTCACCGCTCCGAAAGATTTTTCTACTTTTAGTATATATAAAAACTAAGTTAAAATGTTTGGCTCAAGTTTCGGAGATGTTTGATTTGAATATGCTTGGATTGATGATTGAATCCGCTGGAGGGAAACGATGTTGAGGCTATCCTTTATGCTGACTATTGCTCTGATGCTGTCGGCCTGCAGTGCCTATGCATTTGGTGAGCCCGGGTCTGTAGTTGTGGATATTGTGGGGAGCAAGACGGATAATACTCTGATCACAGCAGCTGGCCCGGAAAAGGTGGTGCTGGAGATCATTGGAAGCCAGGCGAATAATACTCTCATCTCGCCGCCTGTGATGAATACAGTGGTCTGCCCTGAAAATATCTGCCAGGAAGTGAATTGCTACACCGAACAGAATTGTGAAGAACAGGTGGTGACCCAACCCTGGGATAATATGCATCTGGGTGTCGATGCCTGGTATGGCACGTACTGGTACACAGATATCAATTTGCCGCAGTGGCCGCAGTTTTGAGTATCCGACGAATGCATCTTCAACGTCAGAGGGGATTAAACGGCTCTGGGAGAGGGGAAACGCAAGGGTAGCAGAAAAGCCCCGGAGCCGTTTGCCATTTTTGGTTCTTACATAATATTAATAATAACAATGTAATCGTAGTACTATTTAACTCTTTCGATATTCTAATTTGGTAATTTAAAACACTTAAATAACCTGGAGAGCTTTTAAAAAAATCATGCTCAAATCCGGCAAGACCTTCTCTCCTGGCAAGAGCGAGATATTCTGGTGTGAAAGCTGCTGCCTTCCTCTCATTTCGGACAAATGCTCCACATGCGGCAATGTTGGCCGTAAGGTGGATCTCGCCCCGCCTGGCGACGTCCGCTTCTGCTCTGATAGGGCAAGAGAGCTTATCTCTCTCTTCTTTGCCGAGAAATATGGCTGCGGGGATCTCCTGGAAGGCAAAATCGTCCTGCTCAATAAGATCGCCGGACTCGACCGTCGCGATCAGGTGATTTTGGATGGCCGCCACATAGCGACACTATGGTTTGATGTTGTGGCAGAAAGCCACAAGCTGGACCTGGAGCCATCTGGCGCTGCTCTTCTTGCTGGCCGAGCAAAATCGGGGCTTGTCGTCTGCGACGATGCCATCTTGAAAAGCCACATCAAGGGAAAGTGGCTGGCGAAGGACAGAATCATCAGCAGGCCCGCCTCCCTCGAAGAAGGCGATAACGTCGTCCTCAAGATCGGCAAATTCGCGGGAGTTGGCGTTGTCCGCAAGAGAGCTGACGGATCGCAGTCCATTCGCATCAAGGATGTGACCCGGGAAGATTTTCCTGATGTGGTCAGGCATCCGTCTATTCAGGATGTTGTATCAGCCAACGCCAGGCAGCTCAAGGCTCTTGAGAAGACTGCCTTGGCCGAGATCAAGAGCTATCTTGCAAAGAACCGGCTGCCCGTTAACGTCTCCTTCAGCGGAGGAAAGGACAGTCTGGCCTGCCTACTTCTGGCTGAAAAAGCTATCAGTCGTCCGGAGGTTCTCTTCATCAATACCGGCCTGGAGTTTCCTGAGACTGTGGATTACGTGCGAGGTCTTGCGCGTGCCCGCAAGCTCCGCTTGCAGGAGATCTCTGCAGAAGGAGGCTTTTTCGAGCAGGTGAAGGTCTTCGGTCCGCCGGCTAAGGATTTTCGTTGGTGCTGCAAGACAAACAAGCTTGGGCCGATGACTACATTTCTCAAAGAGCATTATCCGAGAGGATGTGTGACCATTGATGGGCGGCGCATCTACGAGTCGTTCAACCGCGCTCTCATCAGGTTTGTAGAGAGAAATCCCTATGTTCCAAGCCAAACCACTCTTGCGCCAATCCGAGACTGGCGGGCGCTGGAAGTGATGCTCTACATCTTCTGGAATAATGAAAAGCCCAATCCCCTTTACGAGCAGGACTTCGAGCGCATTGGCTGCTGGCTGTGTCCGGCTGCGCTTCAGTCCGAGTTTGCCGGGATAAAAGCCACCCACCCGCAGCTTTACGAGCGCTGGACGGCCTTTCTCAGAGCCTGGGCGGAGGAGAGCCGGCTTGACAGGAGATACGTCGATTGGGGTTTCTGGCGCTGGAAGAGGCATCCTCCAAAGATCATAGAGCTCGCTTCTGAGCGCGGGATCAGCCTTGCAACGCCTGCTGCCGGAAAGGATGATGTGGCCCTTCAGGCTGTGCGTGGCAGGTCGCCCTGCGGCCTGCAGTACTCCATAGAAGCGACGCTATCCGCTCCACAGAATCATCCCTTTTCTTCGGTTGCAGGAGCCCTAAATCTCCTGGGCGAGGTGAAATATGCAGAGGATCTGGGAGCTGCGGTGGTTACGACAGAAAAGGGACGGGTGACCGTCTTTGCCAATGGGCATATCATGATCATAGCAGGAAAAGAGGAGGCCGAGGCTCTGCTGCGTGAGGTCTCTTCTGCTATCCTGCGGGTGCAGATGTGCACGAGATGCAAGATCTGCGAAAAGAACTGCCCGCGAGGGGCCATATCGATTTCGGATACCATCGCTGTTGATAAAACAAAGTGCAATCGCTGTGGTAAATGTTCAAAAGGCTGCATCGCCGCCGATCGGGCAGCCAGGATCATCGCCAAGGTGGCCTGAATGCCGCTGCACTTTGCATCGGCCCTCAGCGGCAGCACTTCCCGGCCAGGAAAGACTGGCACGGTTTCGCGAATAATTGGGGAGAATTGGTCCACGCATGGACCGGCTGCACCGTTCTGGGGCTGAGCACCCATTACATTTAAATAGACGGCTAATGTGAGGTTATCACACTGAGGAATCAGAATGGTAACCGGAACAGTAAAATTCTTTAACAGAACCAAGAGATTTGGATTCATTGCAGGCGACGACGGAAAGGATTATTTTGTTCACGCAACTGGCCTCTTGCCCGATGTCACAATCACCGAGGGCGATAAGGTCAGCTTCGATGTAGTTGAGGGCGAGAAAGGCCCCAAGGCTGACAAGGTATCTAAACAGTAAATTCCATTAATTCATCACATACAATTCATCATCTGTATTTGAGATTAGCAGGCCGGGATATTCGCCGGCCTGATTTGACATTTTTTTTCAGGCTTCTTTATGTCTTCGTCTTACGTTGATATCGATTCTCAATCCCAAATCAAGAACGTGGCCCTGCAATTGTCCCTGGGCGAAAGAGACGTCTCTGCAGTTGTGCAACTTCTCGATAGCGGCGCTACTGTGCCATTCATCGCGAGATACCGAAAAGAGGCCACAGGAAATCAGGATGAGGTGGCGATTGCCAGGATTCGCGATCTTATCATACGCCTCCGGCAGATGGATGAGAGAAGACAGGCCATAATTTCGTCGCTCGGAAAGAGGGGGCTTCTCACAGAGGATCTTTTAAAGAAGCTTCTAGCTGCCGAAAGCCTTGCCCGGCTTGAAGATATCTATCTTCCGTTTCGGCCCAAGAGAAAGACCAGGGCCAGCGCTGCAAGAGAGCGCGGTCTCGAGCCTCTGGCCAGGATGATATTCGATCAACCTAAAGCCGGCCTGGACCCGGAAGAGGAGGCAAGAGCCTTTGTGGACCCCGCAAAGGGCCTCGATTCTCTCTTGGAGGCACTGGCAGGGGCGAGGGACATCATGGCCGAGTGGATGAGCGAGGACGCAGAGGTCCGGGCAAAGATGAGGATCATCTATCAGACTCATGGTGTCCTCAGATCCCTGCCGGCCAAAGGGTCACATGCAGACGAATCCGGGAAATATCGGGATTATCTGGACATGTCTCTGCCCATCTCTCAGGTGAGCCCGCACAGGCTTTTGGCAATGCTTCGGGGCGCTAGGGATGGAGCTCTCAGCCTGCACCTGTCTCTTCTCGATGAAGACGGCCTGGCGGCGCTGGAGGAGCAATTCATCAAAGGGGACGGTCCGGCATCCGAGCAGGTTATGCTGGCGGCAGAGGACGGCTACCGTCGCCTCCTGGCGCCATCAATGGAGAATGAGGTGATCGCTGCCGCGCGAGCCCTGGCGGAGGAGAAAGCCATTGAGGTCTTTGCCGAGAACCTGCGTTCAGTTCTCCTTGAGCCTCCTTTAGGGGGCAAGCGAGTCCTGGCCGTAGACCCTGGCTTTCGCACCGGCTGCAAGCTTGCGGTGCTGGATAACCTTGGCAGGCTAGAGGAGAGTGGCCTCATCTATCCTCACGACACGCCGAGGAGAAGGAAAGAGGCTTCTTCTCTGGTCGAGGAGATCTGCAAGAGATGTGCAATCGAGGTGATAGCTGTGGGCAATGGGACCGCTGGGAGAGAGACCGAGGCCTTCTTGAAAAGCCTGCAGCTGTCAGTGCCTGTTGTCATGGTCAACGAGTCGGGTGCCTCGGTCTACTCCACATCTGTTGTCGCGAGACAGGAGTTCCCAGAGCAAGACGCCACAGTGCGCGGCGCGGTCTCAATTGGGCGGAGGCTCATGGACCCTCTGGCAGAGCTTGTCAAGATCGAGCCTAAGGCCATCGGCATAGGACAGTATCAGCATGATGTGGACCAGTCGGCATTGAAGCGGGCTCTGGACGATGTCGTCGTCTCCTGCGTGAATCTGGTCGGAGTCGATCTCAATGCCGCCAGCCGGGAGCTATTAGCCTATGTCTCTGGTTTAGGTCCAAAGCTGGCTGAGGCAGTGGTCCGCTACAGAAATGAGCACGGGAGGTTCTCATCCCGTCAGGATCTTCTCAAAGTGCCTCGACTTGGGCCCAAGGCCTTCGAGCAAGCAGCGGGATTTCTGCGGATTTGCAATGGCGATCACCCACTGGACGGCACAGCCGTTCACCCGGAGAGCTACCCAATTGTAGAGCGAATGGCACAGGATCTGGGAGTGAGCGTCTCTGAGCTGATGAAAAATGAGGGGCTCGTAGGAAGATTGGACCCGAAGAGGTATTTTAGCGATAAGGTCGGAGAGGTCACTGTCAAAGACATCATGGCGGAGCTGTCAAGGCCAGGCAGAGACCCGCGCCGGGAGTTCGAGGCATTCAGCTTCGCGTCAGGAATCGAGAAAGTGGAGGACCTTTTGCCCGGCATGAAGCTTCCAGGCATTGTGACCAATGTCACCGCTTTCGGGGCATTCGTGGACATAGGTGTTCATCAGGATGGCCTCGTGCACATCAGCCAGTTGCGGGACGGTTTTGTGAAAAATCCTACAGACGTGGTCAAGGCCAGACAGAGGGTGACCGTAAGGGTGCTGGAAGTTGATCTGCAGAGGAAGAGGATATCGTTATCGATGAAAAAGTCGGATTGATCGAAATCCTTAAATATCGGCGAACGCTTATAATGGGGTCGGCAAAAGTCGAAAGCGCATCTATTCTTCCTCCTATATTTGGACTTTTGCCTCCCTCCTATTCTTCAGACCTGATGAGATCCTTCATCCCTCGAAGGTGATTCTAGACAATAAAATTTCTGTGGGCAGTGTCTTTCCTGCCCACTAAAAATTGCCTATCGATGCTTTTGTACTTTGCAGCTCACAGCTCCACCATCTTGGCGCTGATCACGCCCGGCACCTCGGTCAACCTCTTCATGATCTCCTCAGATGCCATGTGATCTACGCTCAGCACCATCAGTTGAGGCTTGCCTTCGGCTATGCGGCCTACATGCATTCCGCCGATGTTGATATCGCCCTCGCCCAAAACCACGCAGCAGGGGCCGATGATATTGGGCCGGTCCTCGATGATTGCCAGCACGAGGTCTCCCTCGGATGGGATGTAGGTGTGATACTCGTTGAGCTGAACGATGCGCTTCTCCTTGTTGCTGGAGACAGTGCCCTGCAAAACGGTGGTCTTGCTCTCTTTGGTCAGCTTAAGGGTGATGGCATTGCTGTATCCGTTAGCGGACTCCGTCTTGCTCTCCAGGAGCTTGGCCCCCATCTCTTTGAGGGTCCTCTGGGCGTTGACGAAGTTCACGCTGCCGTCTCCCATGAGGCAGCCTAAAAGGCCGATGATGGCTGATATCGTCACGGGTCTCGTGTCCTTCTCAGCAAGCGATCCGCCAAATGTCAGCTCCAGGGTGTCAAATCCAGTGCCCGTGAGCTGTCCGGCGAGCGAGCCCATCTTCTCTGCGAGCGTCATGAAAGGCTCCATGACTGCTAAAGTCTCAGGCGAGATGGCCGGCATGTTGATGGCGTTTGTGGGCAGGCCTCCTCTGGCTATGGTCAGGATTTGGTCTGCCACTGCCAGGGCTACATTGACCTGGGCTTCTGCGGTCGAGGCTCCCAGGTGGGGTGTGACGATGATCTTCTCTTGCTCAAGGATGGGGTTTCCGGTTGGCGGCTCCTTGGTAAATACATCTACCGCAGCTCCAGCCACCTTTCCCTCGGCAACGGCTTTTGCGAGAGCTGCCTCGTTGATGATCCCGCCGCGGGCGCAGTTGACGATTCTCACGCCGGGCTTCATGATATTGAACTCATCATCGTCGATCAGGTTTCTGGTCTCGTTGGTGAGCGGTGTGTGCACAGTGATGAAGTCGCCTCCGCGAATCACGGTTTCCAGGTCGGCGAGGGTGATTCCCATCTGCTGGGCTCTCTCCTCTGTGACGAATGGATCGTAGGCCAGGATCTGCATGCCAAAAGACTTCATGCGTGCGGCCACTTCTGCGCCCACACGGCCAAGCCCCACGACTCCTAGAGTCTTGTTGAAGAATTCGACACCTGTGTACTTCTTGCGGTTCCATTCACCTTTATGCAGAGCTGCATTGGCCTGAGGGATGTTTCTGGCAAGGGCGAGCATCATGGCAATGGTGTGCTCGGCAGCGGAGATGGTGTTTCCGCCGGGGGTATTGAGCACTATGATTCCCTTTTTGGTGGCGGCCTCTACATCCACGTTGTCTATGCCCACTCCGGCTCTGCCGATGACCTTGAGTCGGTCTGCCGCCTTGATGACATCGGCGGTGACCTTGGTTCCGCTTCTGATGACCAGGGCATCGTAATTCTTGATCGTCTCAATAAGCTCCTCGGGGGACAGGTTGGTGATGACATCAACGTCTGCTCCCGACTGAAGCCTCTTTACGCCTTCTTCGGCTAATGAATCGCTGACAAGGACCTTCATGAGCATTCCTTCCGGACGGTTAAAGATGTACAAGGATTTGATTCTTTCGAGAGAATTAAGTTGATGCGGGAAGGACGAGTTCATTTTATAGTCATTCTTCAGGCTCGCGGCCCTAGCTGCAGGGCAGCCAGTTCAGCTTGACAGAGTCAAGTGTGCTATTGGACCAGAGCTGGAT
>Ga0074195_1002423_pt1 | contig 20883 bp, 3 predicted proteins | sample EPASupsiteHSE623_FD_64525 | JGI IMG/M metagenome (GOLD analysis project Ga0074195, IMG submission 64525) | Bioremediated contaminated groundwater from EPA Superfund site, New Mexico - Sample HSE6-23 | ecosystem: Environmental > Aquatic > Deep subsurface > Groundwater > Contaminated ...
CGGCGAATACTGTGCCGTCCGGGCCGTATTCGATCTCCCTGGAAGCGGCCGCTAACCCCTTAGCGGCCCGGCTCTGGTCTTTTTGCCCGGCCGATAGCGTCGACGCGCCCCCCGCGCCGCGCACCGTTATAGTTAATTCAGACGACAATGCGCCGGCCGGGATGCGCACCGCCGTGCCGTTATCCAGTTCCACCTTGCCGCCGTCTTCGGGGCTGATGGTACGCGTTACGCTTTCCTCCGGCGCTTCCGCCCCGTTGTCGGCGGACGATACGCCGTATTTATGGCCGCAGCCGGGTTGTGGATCGCCGGCGGGCAGCGCATACTTCACCAGCCGGTCATGGCCGGAATCCGCTACCCATAACGAACCGTCCGGACCCATGGCCGCGTCCGAGGGGTCGCTCAGGTACTTCATCAACAGCCGCTCCCAATGACCGGCTTTCGAGATCGGGCCTATACTGAGCATCAACCGGCCTTCGGGGTCGAATTTATCTATACGGTCATTGGTGCGGTCGGCCACATACAATGCCCCGCCGCGGTCCACCGATGCGCCGCGCAGCCGGCCTATATCCGGCAAAGTTTTAAGCAACACTCCTGCGCGCGTGTATAACTGCACTGTCCGCTCGCCGCGCTCCGACACCCACAAGCCGGCTTCCGTAAGCGCCAGGCCCCACGGCCGGCTGTTGCGGCCCGTCGGGATATCGCGCAGCACCGTGCCGGCCGCGTTGAATACCCGCACGCGCGAATGGCCAGTATCAGCCACGAATACCGAGCCGTCGGCGTCCACAAGCGCGTCGTTCGGGCCCGACAGGCCGTTCTTGTATTCACGCAGCAGCTGCGAACCGTTCTCCGACAGCTTAAGCACGCGGTTATTGCCACGGTCCGCTACGAACAGGTTGCCGGCCGCGTCCAGGCTCAGGCCGCGCGGGTTCTTTAACCGCAGCGGCCCGCTGCGCCCGCCTATGCCGGCCAGTAATTCGCCTTCAGGGCTTATCAGCAGCAGTTTATCCGTTTCATCCACCGCCGCCCATAGCTTGCCGTCAGGCCTTACCACTATGCCTTCCGGACCTTTAATATCACGCAGCTTTACAGTCGAACCGCGGGAACCGACGCTGAAGCTCACTTCCGGCCGGCCTATATACACCGCCGCGCTGCTGACGCTTATATCACCGCCACCGCCTGCGGCGCTCAACTTGACCGTATGCCAGCCGCTCAGCCGCCGTATGTCCCACAATGCCAAAGCGCCGGACACCGGGACCGTTCCCGAAGCTATCGGCTCGAACCCGCCGGGGGGTGAAGACCCGGCGGCTACCGACAATGACCAGGAACTTAGTCCCGGGCCGGACGCCGAACCCGTTATGCCCGCCTTGCCGCCCAGGGCCTGTTCCACGCCCTTGGCGCCGGGCCATGGGTAGGACAGCTGCGCCGAGACAGCCGACTGCATAGCCGTGCTCAGCACCGTTAATGAAACCGTTTGCGGAGTCTCGGCGTTGCCGGCGCGGTCCACACTCCAGTATGTTATCGAATGCGTGCCCACACCGACTGTGGAAGCGTTTTCATATGCCATGGCGGTTCCGGAGTCCACAATATTCCAGATGGACGCTATTCCGGAAAGCGTATCCGAAGAGGCAATGGCTATAGAAACCTCTCCTAAGTAAGCGCCGTCCCGGAGCGATCCGGACAAGACCGCGCTACTTACGGGAGCGGTCATATCTATATTAATCGCCAGAGAAACCGTCGAAGATAATCCTGCGAAGTCAGAACAATATCCGCTGACCGGTTGCTCCGCCCCCTCGGTAATTACCGTGCCTGAGGATGAGCAATATTCGATACCGGAAGCGGTATCCGTGCCGCTGTAAACCACTATAACCGGAGTATTGTTCCAGTCATTAGTATTGGCGGATGGACTCAAAGCCGCGGCGACAACAGGCGAGGCAAGATCTATCTTGAAGTTTACGCTTTTTTCGGTTTCCCGGTTGCCGACACGGTCTACGGCAAAGTAAGCGAATGAATATACGCCCTCGGAACTTACGGCCACCGGCGCGAGATATTCCACTTCCGCGCCGCCAGTAGCGAATTTATACCACACCTTGTCCCCCCCGCTCCAGCTATCCGTGGAAACCATAGTGACTGTCACAGATGAGATATGCCAATCGTTCCGCCCCGTAAGACCGGAGACAAACGCATCCGTAACCGGTGGCGCTGCGTCCACGGTCACAATGTTCTGAATTGTGGTTTCCAGATTTCCGGCATTATCCTGACTGCGCACTTCCAAAGTATGCCTGCCTTCAGCCAACATGAACGGCGCATTATAAGGAATAAAGGGAGTCGTGTCCGTGGCCGCATCCACGCGATACTCGGTGAAAGCGATGCCGGTACTGGTGGCATACACAACCGGGTCATAAGCCGACAGACTTATGCTGGACTCGGCGTTCATATACCATTCGCCGACACTTGGATATCCGTTGCCGATAATCGACAGCTCGGTGACAGGCGGGACATTATCCCGGCTAACGCCGAATATCGCGAAGATCGAGTTAAGCTGCGACAATTGCACGGTTATTTCCTTGCGGCTTGTGTCGCGCACTTGTCCGGGGACAACGGCTAAAGTACCATCCGCCTCGTAGTGGTACAGGTAGATGTCGCTCTCCAAGATGTTAAACTGCGCCAGCGTAGTCGTGGAGTATCTGAATGTGAACAGCAGCGGCGGCGAGAAGGTGGTATTCTCAGGGCCGAGCTCGTATATACCGCTAACGGCCATTATACCCTGCGTACCTGCCACGGCAAGCACCGCCGCGCCGGGGCCAGTAGAGGTTTCAACCGCTTCAAGCGTAACGAACCGGTTCGCGCTTACAAACACTTCCGGTTGACCACCAATGCTCTGCGTGCTGGCCGCATAGTAAGTCCCTATGGTTCCATAAGCGCCGGCCTGGCCGAGTCCGCCGCCGAGGCCGCCACTGACACTGGCGGTCCCCGCAAAATCCGACGATAATCCTATTCTCCCCCCGCCACCACCGCCGCCGCCTCTTTGCGCACCGGCCCCGCCCGCGCCACCACCCACATCTATCAACCCCATACCGCCCAATTGTCCAGCTTCTATCCGTATCGTCCCACCAGAACCGCCGCCGCCGCCATACTCCCCATTACTTTCTCCTACCCCGCCTTTTGCCAGTATTTCTCCATCGATCGTCATTGTTCCGGCCACAACCAGCTCTACCAATCCACCGCCGTGGCCGCCGCGCACACCCAGGCCGCCACCACCGCCTGAACCGGGGTCGTTCGGAGCACTAATATTCCCATAAGCAATGCCTCCCGACGCTCCGCCATGGCCTTTTCCGCCAACACCCCCATAACCAGCGCCGCCGCCGCCATATAAATTTGTGCCGTATCCGGAGCCTATTCCCGAGCCGTTTTCTCCCGCATTACCGCCAGAAAAGCCCAAAACACTTGCTTCGATTTGCGCTCCAGTTTCAAGATTCATATCGCCCGCTACGCGCAACCGAATCGCCGCCACACCAGCATTGTACTGATTGTTCACATATGTCAACTTTGAACCACTCAACATTTCATAGTTACCCTCTACTACCAATGTATGAGTACTGATCTGCTGCAAGACTGACCCAGCTGGCAACTGCATGCCCGCTTTAACCACGAGATCCCGTACCGCCAAAATATTAAACCCTGGATTCAGTTCCACATTAGATTGAACAACGAGCTCCGGATAAACATAGAGCCGCGCATTTCTCATACTGAAACCACTAACAGCGATACTATTGCCAATAACAGAACCAGTATCAAGCACAGTTTTGTAACCGGCCTCGTTATCCCCATTCGATACGATCAACTGCGCAGCACCGCTGTCATTCAGGAATATCGTCCCGGCTCCGCCATTGCCAATCGCACTCCGGCCGGACTGGGCCGTCATTGTTAGATTGGAACTATTACCTTCAACCGTATGCAGCGCAATCCGCCCGCCTCCGCCCGCCCCAGGGTACCAACTATGGGTATCGCCGCCTTTTGCACTTAACTTACCGTCGCCCGCCAGCTCTTTTGCCCTTATATAAATGCTCCCACCGGCCCCGCCTCCTCCGAGTTCGCTGCCATCCTTTCCGTCGGCATCTATGAAACCTTCCAATATCATCTTCCCGCCAACATCCAAAATAACCGCGCCGCCTCCATTTCCACCTGGACCGCTATAACCGCCAGAACCACCGCTGCCAAGCTCCTCCGGGAACATCAATAAACCGTAACCAGCTCCGCCAGGGTTGCCTGCGGATGTATCTCCGCCGTATCCGCCATGACCCGCACCAGGACCATACCAGGCGGTATATACTCCACCTCCTGGCCCCTGCCCGGACGCACGAGTCTCGCCGCCGGCGTACCCGAGGCCGCTTACCGTGATACTGGAACCAGACTCCATTATGAAATCCTCAAGCACATGCAGGTTTATAGCATGTTCCCGCAAATCCACATTCGCGGAATGTTCCATCTTGGAACCACTCATCATATGAACGGCGCCCGTTTTAATCGGCACGGTGCTGTCTTGCACAAATATCGCGTTCCGATTGATCGTCAGCGTTCCCGTGATCACCATACCCGCGGAAGCACGCAATATCGGGGCCGCCATTCCATTCGCATCGCCCAATACGAGTTCATGCAATTGCAGGACACCTGAAGCGGTATTTATATGCACCGTATCCATGGTATCAAGCACGAGAGTATCATTGACTCCGGGGGGTATTCCGTTTAGCCAGTTGGCGGGATTCATCAGGTCCCCGTCGCCCGCCGCGCCTGTCCAGACGGCGGTTTGCGGGGGACGGCCGAAGAAGGCCTCGAACGACTGCCGGGAACCGGGATTATCCACATTGTCCACACCGTAATAAAATATCTTATGGAATCCCTCACTAAGCGTGAAGGTCGCCTGAAAAACGGAGAACGCTCCACCATCCAGACTGAACAATATCCGCTTGAGACCTGAAGCCACGCCGATAACCGGCACATCGTTTCCGGTGAAACCGATCGCTGTATCAGTCGAGAACACGAGATCCCCATGGCTGTCCGTGGAACTGGAACCAACCACCTGCATTTTTACCTCCGGCGGGGTATTGTCCACAGTTATACTGGATATCCGCACGGCCTCTGTATTGCCCGCCAGGTCCATGGAATAGTAGCGCACGGTATGCGGACCTTCCGGAATAACGCTGAAAGTTCCGTGATAAACAGAGAAAGTGTCGGGATCAACCGCATAGTGAGTAGCGGCCACACCGCCGGCTCTGTCTCCGGCAACCACGGCATCGTCGTAAGCGGTGAAAGAGATCGATGTAAGGCTGGACACATATACGGGGTCCGCGCCGAAGATAGGCCCGTCAAAGGCGACGCTTGAAACCGGCGGCAGCGCGTCCGGCGGCGGGGTTTTTAACATGCCGAGTTCGGAATACCCCGTTTCTATCCCGGAGAAGCTTCTGGACTTTACCCGCAGATAATAATCGGTATTCCGCGCCAACCCGGAGAAGCCATACTCCGGCCGCGTTATCCAGCCGCTCTCCGCCGCGACGGTTGACCAATCGGCGCTTGTGGATATCTGGGCGAAGTATTCGGTCCCGGAAGGGTTGGCATTGCCGTCCCATACGACCGTAAAACTGGATTGATAGATCAGGGAGGAGAGCAGCGGTCCAGGCGAAGCCGATAATGTAGTCGTGCTGCCAAGATAAACCCGCTCGGAAGAGACCGCGGATTCCGGATTTCTCGCCAGACCGTAGAACAGATATGTCGTGTTGGGCGTCAGGCCGCTGAATATGAACTCCCGGTCGAACGAGTCCTTGAACGGCGAGGCCTGAACAGCGGAGGATCCGGGTCCGGTGTCCGCCATGACCATATACTCCACCGGCAGATTGTTGTTGCCGGCCGACCAGGACACGGCCGCCGTCGTGGCCCCCACCACCCCTGTTACCAGGTCCTTCGGAGGGTTAGGCAGCACATACGCCGAGGCCAGGTTGGAATCGGCGGAAATATTCCCGCCCGCATCCTGCAGCCATACCTTTATATAGTAAGTGGCGTTACCGGCGAGGCCGTCTACCAAATAGGCCTGCGTAGAGGCCGGAACCGTATTGGTCGTTATGCTTACCTGGGCAAGGGCCGGCCTGAATTCATCCGACGGATTTGGCGAGGCCTGTATCAGATATCTGCCGCCCAATATGCCACCGATCCCGCCGTCTTCGCCGGTGGCGGTCCAGGCCAGTCCGGCTGCGCCGCCGATGCTCTGCACCAAGGCGGCAAGGTCGGTTATCGGCGACGGCGGCTCGTCAAGGGCGCCGCGCGCGAAGTTAAGTCGATATTCGGCCAGCGGGGGCGGGTCATAATCCAGCAGATTCAGCCTGTAGGAATACTGCCGGGTATTCCTGTTGAAATGCCGGGAGATCCAGACATTCGCGGTGTTGACCGCCTTTCCGTCCTGACGCACCGCGGATGCCAGTTCGGCCTTGCCGTCACCGGGCGCTGCCACCGACGCGAAGACCCATAAACCGGGTCCTGTTTGACCGGTAAGTTTCAGTCTGCCCACCGTATTCCCGCCGCCAAGGCTGCCGGCATATTCCGCGGGCACGCGGGCAAGGTACACCGGCTGGCTTTGGTCGGATTCAAGTATAATGTCCGGCTCTATGATTCCGCCGGATCCTAGGATGCTCTCCATGGTCCCGCGCGGGGTGGTAGTGTTGACAAGAAAATCGAACTGGCCGTCCCTGCCCGGCGCATCCACCAGAACATCCTTTATCAGAGTGTAAGTAGTGACGCTCTGTATAAGCGAAGTAAGCTGTCCGCCCAGCTCGGCCGCGTGCGAGAACCCGGCGTCGAACCTGACGAAACGGCCGGACAGCGAAGTGGCCATTACCCAGGCCGCCTGCGACACACCCGACGCCGCTATATCCCCGAACGGGATCAGCAAAGTGTCCGGGATCTTCCGCGCGCCTACATAAGTGCCCAGCAGTTTGAAATTCATCTTCAGCCCCTGCGAGCTGGAGATTATTTCCGGCTGGCCGGAATCTATCTGAAAATTACGGGCCGCGCCGTAGCCCGTGTTGACAACGCGCACGCCGAGCGGGAACGGCGTCACCGGCTCCACGACATCAGGCGTCAACGCTTCATCAGCGAACACTTCGAACGGAAGCATGTATTCCAGTTTAAGGACGGGCTGCGGCTTCACCGTTATATAGTCCTCGAATGTAGAAATGGTCTGCGGCAGGCCGTTAAGGTTATAGGTTATGTCGGCTTTTATGGAATAGATCGTGCCAAGCGGACTGACTCCGCCGGCGCCGGTGCTTGGGATTATCAGCCAGTGCACCGCGACCGTGCTGGCCGGCTGCACCGTGCCGGAGCCGTCCAAAGCGGTTATGCCCTCTTTGGAGCTTATCTTGACGAAGAACAGGTTGTCGGCGAGAGCGCCCTGCGGGTCCCGGACGACTATGTTTACGCGGAAATTATCAAGCCCGCTCGCGGACTGGTTAGCGACCTCAAGCGCGGCGTCGAAGGCCTCGCGCTCCAGCGCGGCCTCCTGTTTTATCTCAAGGCGCACCTCGGCGCAGACGGTATCCTCACCCAGCGCCCCGGCCGGAGACAGGAATACCGCCGCCAGAGCGGCCAGAGCCGCGCGCCTAAACGCCGTTCTTTTATGCGTTCCGGACATATCGCCGTCCTGACACCGTCAAAAACGCCGTTTACTTCACACCCGTTTCAAGCGGATACTTTTTCGCCGCCCAAACCTGCATACCGCCCGATAATTCCGCCGCTTTGAACCCTTTCGCCGCCAGCAGCTGCGCGGCGGGCCTGGCCGCTCCGCTCTGCCGGCCGTATAAGACCCATTCTTTGTCCTTCGCCAGCGAGGCGCTCGCCGCTTCAAGGTTCTCCGGCTGGATGTTAAGCGCCCCTGGCATATGCGCCATGGCGAACTCGGCGGCGGGACGCACATCTATTATGCCGATAGACTTGTCCGCCAGCCGCTTGCGCAATTTGGCCTGGGGATATGAGGGGATGGCGATTGAAACCTTGCTCTGAACAACACCGGCGGATGTTTCCACCGGGAACCCGGCCGCCAGCCAGGCGGAGATACCGCCCTCAAGTACCGCCACCTTTGCATAGCCAAGCCCGTCCAGCGTTTTAGCGGCCAGATGGCTTAACGGGCAGCTATCATTGCCGCAATAGAGCACAAGGGCGCCGTCCTTCGGAAGGCCCGCCTTATCAATGGAATTATAGGGCGCGTTAACCGCGCCTATTATATGCGCTTGCTGGAAATCGTGCCAGCCGCGCACATCAACAACGGTCGCGGTTTTATTGCCTAGCATATCATTCAAATCCTTTGCCGAAATACGCCCTGTCCCGCAATACACGGGCATAGCGGCAGCGAAGACAGCCAATATCAAACCCGTTGTCATTGTTTTACGCATCATAAGACTTCCTTAAATCACCGCTGATTTTGTTCCCACCCATCCAACCCCGCTCCGCATAAATCTCCATATATTCAACCAATCTAGTCTTTTTGTTGTTGTTTGTTCAGGTGCATAGAGAAACGCATTAATATATAAACAGTTATTAGCCCGTAATTCATGTCAGTTAAAAGTTTTACCAAAAAAACTCTCCAGTCAGATGCCAAAAGCCCTGTTGTTACAAATCCCCCCATTACTCTATCCGCTTGACTCATACTAAAAGAGAGCTTGGGGGCAAAGAAAAATTCTATGCCTGTGACTAAAGTAAAATTCATTAGGAGCAAAGTGATATATGTGACAAAAATGTTCAAATATTTGCCCATATTGGCTTTCGCAAATAAAAAATACCTATAAATGTAATTTCCTTTGTTCTGGTTGGCTGTATTCGCATCTGCGAGCCCCACATAGAATGGAAAAAGGAAAAACAGCAAAGACACCACAAGGTTTGTTATTACAGAGGCGCTCATCAATAAATCGACAATTTTTTTCACTCTTTCGGAATAAATGCTTGTGAGGCCGAACATATCAATAATATGTGGCAAGTATGTCGGCAAATAGACGCACGCTAGAGCAAACAATACATACTTGTACAGATAACTAATTTTCTTGCTATCAAAAACATGGAAAAGCACATCGAGATTAATGGTTCGCCCACTTTCGCCCTTCATGATCAAAAGGAAAATAATAACTGTGTGGAGCATTGCATAAACAACAACGCCCCCGGATAGTAAAATTAGCGTGCTCGACACTAAAAGCACTTGATGCAAAAACACATTGCCCATCCAATATGCCACCGCCCAGGCACCCCCTAAGGCCAAGCCGCCATACAACAACTTAGAAGCGGCTTTCACTATTGGGTCAAAAAAATTATCGACAGACATTTTTTGTCGCCTGCATTGACAATATAAAACAACAAACAGCAACAGAAATATTTGGCCGATTATTCCCAAATCGAATTGCGTCACGACATTAAGATTGCTCCCAAAATCCCCAAGACTTCTAGCAAAATACTCAAGCAACGAAAAAGTTTTCTGGGCGCCTTGGCAATTATTTTCAAAAAATTCGGCTTTACTTATAGCTGGTTTAAAATAATATTTGCTTTCGGCATATCTCTCCAGAGAGGACAAACAATTAAGCACTCCTGGCAGAAGGATTAGAATGAGCCACAGTTTGTTCGGCTTGCTAACTTTATTTTCAATATCCATAAATTTCTCCTGGGCCCATTTATTACGATTTTAATTTAAGGCAACTTTTTTCCTCGGATTTGAATGAGGACGCATCTTGTTTCATTATCTCTAAGAATCTCTAGCCCCCCGCCGTAAGGCCTTGGGAGAGATATTTCTCCGAGTAGTCCTGTTCCATTTTTGGCACAAACCTTCCCGGTGACAATAATTCCTTCCGGAACCTTATATTCCGCACGAAGTAACGCGTTGTTCAATTGATCCAATAACTTAAAATTGTAAATGGAGTCTTTCATGCTATTACAAGTTTTAAACAAAGCCTCTAAAAGCTGCAATCTGTTAGGATTTGGTCGCGCTAGAGCGCCCGGGAATGGCGGAGGCATGGGACGATCGCCATTCACATCTAGAAAGTTAAGTGGATTGTTTTTTACATACTCGTAGAGGTTTTTTGTCTCAAAATATAATTCCTTGTCCTCTTGCAAAAACCTCCCCATACCCGCACTATAATACCTCGCCCTATAGTAAAACAACCCGGTTTCATCGTCGTATTCTCTTGCCGTATAAGAATACGGATTCCCCAATGCCGACCTAGCAATTCTTGTGCCGGAGGCGTCTTTAAACACAGGCTTGCCGTAGGCCTGGTATTCTATGGTCTCGGCAACATTACCCGCATCGTTGGTCAAAGCTGTTATCGAGCCCAATCCATCGGCGTGGTAATAATAGTTTGCGCTAGCGCTGGACTTCATTATAAGCGGTTCGTCTATGCTTGGGCCGTGGGTAATGTTGGCAATCAGATTATTATTTCCATCAAGCACCGCTATGATATCCTCGTTGTCGTACACATAGCGAAGCGTCGAGCGCACCGTATCAAGAACGACATCCTTCTCAAGCCGCCGCCCTAGTGGATCGTATTTATATGTGGCGATAGTGCCATCCGGCATTGTCGCACTAACAAGCTGATTTTCGCTGTTGTACACATAGGCCGTATGGGTGCTATCAGTCTTGGCGGTCTGGCCGGTTAAATTACCGTTTAGATCGTATTCGTATGTATAGCTGCTGTTCTCAAGCAGCCTGTTGGCGGCGTTATGCTGATAATTTGTCATTACGGCGTCAGAGGTCCGGTTGCCGACGGGGTCATAGGCAAAATTTTCGTCCTTAAGCAGTAACGCCGTACCCCCCGGATGCCCCGCCGAAACAAGCCTGTGCAGATCATCATAGCCGTAATTATGCGTTCCCGCCATATCGGTCATGCTTGTCCGGTTCCCGGCCAGGTCATAACTATAATTCGCAAAAGCAATAGCACTATTATCAGAGACCTTCCTGTGCGCCACCTGCGTCAACTGCGAACCCGCGTCATACGCGTAGGTCGTCTCGGTTCCGTTAGGCATGGTCATCTTCGTTCTGCGGCCTAAAGCGTCATAACTGAAGGTTATGGTCTTATTGTCAGGGTTGGTCAGGCTTACCAGCCTGTTAAGCGCGTCATAGCTGTAGTTCGTCACGCCCCAGGGCGTGGTCATCCGCGTCCTGTTTCCGTTGGCGTCATAAGCGTATGAAAACGCATAGGGCGAAGCGTAAAGCGGATAGCGCTGCTCCGTGGAGATCACACGGTTCAAGGCGTCATAGGTCATGGTGACCGCGCTGTCGGGACTTATAACGGACAACAGGTTCCCCACAAGATCATATGTATATGTAACGGCCCCTTCGGGCAGATGCTTTACCGTCAGCCTGTCGTTCACATCGTATTCAAAACTTATCGTCTGGCCTTTTGCGTCGGTAACGCTCGTAAGATTCCCCTTCTTGTCATAGACAAAACCCTTGCTTTGACCCAGAGGATTGCTTACCCCGGTAAGGCGCTTCTGCAGATCATAAGAGAATGTGGTCTGCTGGTTCCTGGCGTCCTTTACGCTCGCCAGCAGGTCACCGCCTCCGCAGGACGGGCAGCCGCCGGTGTAGCCGTATTCCGTTATCCCGTTCAAAGCGTCCGTCACCTTGGTCAGATTCCCTTTAACGCTATAATCGAATAAAGTGCTCTTGCCTTTCGGGTCCGTGGTCTGCGTTACCCGGCTTAAATTATCCCTGGTCATCAGGGTCGCGCGGCCCAGCGGGTCGGTTATCTTCGACAGGGCGCCCAGGCCGCCATATTCGAAGGCCGAGACATTCCCCAGGGGGTCCTGAGCGGCTGTCACATGGCCCAGAGCGTCATAGCTCATCCGCGACCTGTGCCCCAGGGCGTCGCTGACCTCCGTAAGATTTCCGCGCAGATCATATGTCATTCTGGTGATATTGCCTTTAGGATCGGTTATGGCCGAAACCTGGTTGAAATCGGAGGTGTAATCCATCCGGGTCGTGTTGCCCAGCGGGTCCCTGAGCGAAAGCATATTCCCCCGGTTATCGTAGGTCATGGTCGTGTCGCGGCTCAAAGCGTCGGCGATGAAGGTCTTGTTAAGATCCGAGTCGTACCCGAACCGCGTAACGGAATTATCGGGGGCGGTGATCTTCGTTATTTCTTTCCGGCCCGCGACCGTAACATACTCATACGCCGTCTGCCGGCCCAAAGCGTCGGTCACGGTGGTTTTGGCGGCCGCCTCCTCGTAAGCGTAGGTTTCCTTATTGTTGTCCCCGTCTTCGGCCACGCTTAAAACGCGATTGCCGCCGTCATAGGTTATGGTTTTGTGGGCCCCGTTCGGATATTCCACCGAAGACATGCGGCCCTGGGCATTATAGCCATACCGGGTCTGCGAACCGTCCATGTCGTCCGCGCTTATGAGCCGGTTGGAAGCGTCGTAATTATATGTCACCTGCCTGCCGGTAAAATCCGTCACGGTCCTGACATTATAGAGGAATTCGCCCGGCGCCGGATCATTCTTGGGAACATAAGTTATATCTATGGTCCTGTTATGCGAATCGGTTATGCGGGAAAGCTTGTAATGCGAGTCATAGAACTCGCCGTTATCTTCGGCATCGTACTGATAGCCGAGACTCGAACCTTTCGGCTCGCTTATGCCGGAAAGCGCATATCTGTAAAAGACGGGGGGCGGGCCGCCCGTCACATTCTTCGCGTATCTCTCTCCCCGCGCGAACGCGATCACCGTGCCGTCCTTGCCCACCAGCGAATATCCTTCGTCGCCGGAGGAAAACGCGACGAAGGGCACGCCGGGGACATGGCCGAATTGCGGAGAATTGCCGCTCACGCCGGCTACGATATTCGCGTCCGGAACGAACCGCACCACGCTTCCGTCCGGGAAATCTACCAGAAGGGAACCGTCCGCCTGAGGCTCAAGCTCCCACAAGCCGTCCGGCGAGACGCTGTTTTCATAGGAATCATAGCGCAATCTATAATGCGGAGGTATCGAGGCGGGGGGAAGCGGTATGCCCGGTAAAAATTCCGGATTATTCCCGGTCAGGGGATCGACGCCGCCGCATCTATTTCCCTGCCGCGTATATCCCCCGGCCGCGCCGACGCCCGAACCGCCCGGCATGGAACATTTCTTTACCGAGGACGCTCCAAAGCGTTCAACCGGCCGCCAGCCGCATACCTGGTTGTAAGGACAACCCGGCCCCCCGCTATCATGCGGCTGGCCGTAAACAGGCGTGTAGGGGCTGGTACCGCCTCCTATGTCGCCGCTTCGTACAGGTCCGCAGACCGTGACGGTAGATTGTTCGCATACCGCTGAATAGTAGCCGGACATACAGACGGACCCTTCATGCGAGGAGGCATGGTCAAGCGTTATTTTCACCGGCACCACCGCGCTTTGTCCGGCTTTAAGTTCTTCTATCCTCTGAATAGGCGTTTCGATATGCAGGGCGGAATCGCCGGTGATCTCGGTTTTAAGATCGAAGGCCGAGACCAGGCCTTTGTTCCTGATGGTGAACTGCGCGTAAGCGGTCTCGCCGCCCTTCATATCCAGCGCGATATTCGGCGGATCCATCACAAGGGCCGGCGCGGGCACATCCGTACGGACGGTCATATCCAGTTTTATATCGTACTTGTCCTGGATAGCGGTGGGCGTGACCGACCATTTATACGCGACCATGGCGGTCGGCATGAAGACATCGATGGTTCTGGCCAGGCCGGGTTCCACTACCACCGAACCCGTCACGGCGTTATAGCCGCCGGCTTCCGCCTTGTAAACATATCTGCCGGCGGGCACGCCTTCGAATCCGGCCAGGCCGTTGGAATCCGTTCTGGCCGAAAGCGCCAGGCCGGCTATATCAAGGCTGGTCAGCCGCAGGTCGGCTCCGCCGATCCGGCCCGCGGCGCTTTCTTTGGGGACATCGGCGCTGGCCACATTGAACAGCAGATCGCCCTGCCGCGACGCCGTAACCGCGATCCCGGCGTTCAACGGCGCGGGCGCCGCGCCGCCGCCGGTAATGGTCAAAAGAGGATTGCGGGCATAACCGCCGTTCGGAAGGCCGGCCGGCGGCTCGAAAACGAGAGTGAACGAGAATTTGCCGCCGGGCGGCACATCGACCGGCCCGGCCGGAGGAGCGTCTATCCTTACCCAGGAGAGAACGGGCTGCGTGATCTGCGCCCCCGTCCAGGTAGAGAATCCTATGTTCTCCACCGTAACGGTCTGGGAGCGGGTATCTCCGGCAAGCATGCCCAGTTCAAGCACCGCGGGCGAAAGCCGGGGAATGACCTGCGCCGGCGCCGTCTTTATGTGTATGGGCAGTTTCCGCGTGAAACCGTTCGCGTCCGAGACGGCAAGCAGGAATTCTGCCGCATCGGAAGCGCCGTCGGCGGCGTAGAACGAAAGCGCCAGCTTCCGTTTCGCCCCGGCCGGGATGGAAGAAGGGACCGTAACCGGCGCGGCCGTGACGCCGGAACCGGATACCGGGTCCACCGCCGCGTTCAGTCCCTCCAGCGGGGTTTCCCCGGTATTGGAGAATTCCGCCTCGAACGAGTAAGCGGACCCTCGGGCCATGGTCAGGGAGTAGTCCGACCAGCCGAATTCCATGCCCGTCACGCTGAACGAGGAATGCGCGGCCTCCCCGGCAAAATCGGGATGACGGGCCGACGCCTCGTATACTCCGGATTCTCCGGGCGCGGGGAAGAACCGCGCGGTAAAATACCCGTCCTGACCGGAAACGGCCTGGAGCGTCCGCTGGTAACCCTTGTTGCTTATGGTCATGGCCACCGGCCTTCCGCGCAAAGGATTGTTCCAGGTATCCGAGTAATATCCGCCCAGCGTTACCGTAGAGCCGCTGTCGTAACGGGCTTTATCGGCCTGAAGAGTCAGACTATACGGCACTGAAGGGACCGTGGCGGCGGTCCTGGAACCGCTGAATACTCCGGGCAGGAATTTAGCGGCGCCCGGCAGGGAATAAGCCAGGCCGGACGAACCACCGGCCGTTCCGGACGGACCGCCTATCAGGCCTTCCACCACAAGCGACTGCTCGGTATCCTGCGGCACGGCCGGCCTGAGCGGGTCGAAAGTGAGGCTTCCGCCGGCCGGAATGGAAATAAAATAGACCTGTTCATCGTTCAGCCTGGTTATAACGGTTCCGGAGGTCTGGGAAAGCTCGGCCTGGGAAAGCAGGAGCCCGTCCGGGGTTTTAAGCCGCACCATCGCGGTTTTTGAAGCTGCCTGGTCGGAACCGGACAAACGGGCCGTTACCACATCCAGCGGCGCGGAGCCGCGGTTGTTGAATTTAAGCCTGACGGCGGAGTACATTCCCCGTACCAGGGCCTCAGGATAGACCTCCATCACCGGCTGAACGGGATCGCGCGCTGACAGGGTGAAGGTTCTGACTGCGCTTAGCGCGGCGTCCCCGCCGCCGGACAAAGCCAGCTCGGCTTTGCCAGACAGCGCGGCTGCTGCGGTGGTGGCGGTATAAACCACCGGCGCGAGTTCGCCTGTGGAACCGGCCGGTACTACGACAGCCGCGGCCTGCGCATTGTCCAACCCGTCTACCGAAAGCATAAGCGGCCCGGCGGTAAGCGCCTGGGAGCCGTTATTGGTCAGGGAGAACCTTACCGTGTCGAAGAACCCCCGGTTCAGCGCCTGCGCCTGGCTTACATAATTGCCGTAGCCGGACAGCAAGAACGACACGGCGGGGATCTCGGCGCGGGTACGGACGCCTTCGCGGCCTTTGGAGTCTATGACGGCTATCTCGTATACATGCGCCGAAACCGGGGAATAGCCTGTATCCCTGAAATCGGTCCCGTCCGCCGGCACTGGAGCCAGATAAACGCCGTCCTTGAATATCTTATAGCCAGCGGCCGCCGGGTTAGCCGCCCAGGACAAAGCCAGCGCGGAGTCCCCCTCTATAACGGCTTTCAGCGATTGAAGCTTGAGCGGCGGGGTATCCAGGGCGAAGTCCGTGGATATATGCGACACATTGCCGGCCAGGTCGGCTGCCGTTATAGCCAGCGAATAGCTTCCATTGACCGATATAGGCGTGCCCGGCGCATACGCGGCGCCGTTCAAAGAAATGCTGAAGGTGGACAAATGCGGATCTGTTACCGAAATAGCGGGCGTAAGCGCCGAGGTGTACACACCCCCCGCTCCAACCCCGGACAAATTTATGACCGGGCTGGTAAGGTCTATGGAGAATTGTACGGTTTTAGAGGCGGCATGGCCCAGAGTATCAGTAGACGCCACCACAAGGGTGTGCGCGCCTTCAGCCGATACGATTGAACCGCTATCGAACGGCGCGCCGTCCAGCGCAGCCGAAACGCCGCTAAGGTTAAGGTCCTGCGCCGAGAAAACCGGCTGAACCGCCGAGCCGTAAACCCCACCGTCCGCCGCGCCGTTTATGGTTATAAGCGGCGGGGCCGCGTCATACTGAATGATCTTTTCCTGCGAAGGCGGGCTTTCATTGCCGGCCGCGTCGAGAGCCGTGAGGATATAATGATAAACACCGTCCAGTTGCGGGATATCGGGATATGAACCGCCGGTCAGCGCCCTGAATTGCGCTCCGGCCAATGAAGACAGGGTATAGGTGGAGCGGTACAAGCGGAAACCGATGGAATCGCCGGAACCGGGCGTCCATGAAAGATCCACTTCCGCGCCGGTTATTATCGGCTCGTTCAGGGCGGGCGCGGCCGGCGGCATGGAGTCCGGCAAAGCGGCGGCAGTTCCCGACGCGGGGCCTTCGTTGCCGGCTTTATCCATCGCGGAGACATAATAGTCATGCGGCCCGTCGGCCGGAACCTCGCCGAAGCGGCCGGTAAGGTCGGCGGACGGAACGACTTCGCAGCCTAAACGCCCGCCGTCCCGGTAAACGCAGTAACGATACGGGGTTTCTCCGGATAAGGGTGCGGACCAGGAGAGGTCTATGCGGCCGCCGGCCGCCGCCGACCAGTGCAGATTAAGCGGCGCGCCCGGTGAAACCGTGTCGGTTATGAAATAAGTGCTTCCGCCCAGCAAGGTCCCGGTATTACCTAGCGAATCCGCGGCCGAATAGCTGAAATTATGCGGGCCTTCTCCGATAGCGGCATCCACGGAAAGCGCGCCGGTCCAGATGCCGGCGTCCGCGGAGGAAGAAAGGATTATCGCGATACCGCCCGCGCCGGTCGAATAGGCCAGGGCCGGAACGGCGGCCGCTGGTTTATCGAGTAAAAGCGTAATAGGGTAAGTTCCGGTCTTGAGCTCCGGGCCGGAGGCCGGGACGAACGAAAGCGTCGCGGCCGGGCCTGTAGTATTCAGCGCCAGCAGGGCGCCCGCTGAAAGAACGCGGCCCGCGTTGCCGGTGAAATCCGTGCCCTGGAATGAGAACCGGCCGGACCCGGAAGCCATCTCCTGCGTGACGGTGAAAGTACCGGTCCAGATATAAGGCGACGCGGAGACGGACAACGCTATCTGGCGCGGCGAGCCGCCGGCCGGAGTGAACACCAGATAGGGCGTTGCGGCCAGCAGTTCCGACACCGTAAGCTCAAGCGCATAGCTTCCCGCGCCTAGCGGCGGAACACGCCCCGGCAGAGCGACCGAGGCGGACGGAGCGGAACGGTCGGCCGCGGCGGAAGCCGCATTGGACAGCACGCTGATATTATGCGCCGCGTCCACCGAGGCTATGGCGTAGTAATAGACCGCGTCCGCCGGAGGATAATCGGAAAATTCCAGCGTTTTTAGGCCGGAAGCCAGCGGCGTACCGGAAGGCTGGGCGCCGGCTATGAGCACCTCCTCCGACGCGGCACGATAAATACTGTAAGACGCCGGGACTTCGCCTGAAGGCGCGGCCCACGACAGGGTTATTTTGCCGCCAGCCGAAGCCGCGGCCGAGATTTCCGGCGGCAGCGGCGGACCGGTATCCACCACGCCGGGAACCACGCGGGAGGAAGGGCTTGAGCCGCGCGGGTCAACGGCCTGCGCGGTTATGGAAACCGCGCCGTCGCCGCCCAGCGGGACCCCGGCTGCGTGGAAAGTCCCGGCCTGCGTAACATCGGCCGACGCGGCGAAAGCGCCGTTGACGAATATGGCCGCGAAAACGCCGGGCTCGGCCGTGCCGGAGACATTTATGGTGGAGGCGTTTATCGCGAAATTATCCGCCGGGGAAATTATCGAGGGGGCGGGCGGCGGAGCGTAGTTGACCAGCAGCGGGACGCGCCGTTCGGCGTAATTACCCGTCAGATCGTAGGCGCGGACCGCTATGGAGTGGCTGCCGTCCGAATCGAACCAAAGCGGGATGTTCCACAGGAACGGCGCATTGTAAGAGGTGTTCTGGATGGTTACGCTGCTTACGACAATATCATCGGCCAGGAAATCAAGGCGCGCAAGACGGTAATTATCCGACGCCGAGACCTGCGCCTGGAACGGCCTGCCCACGGCCGCGCCGGGTTCGAAGGGCGGGGTCATGGACACGGCCGGGGGAACGGGGTCCACGGGCACGCTGTTGGAGACGGCCGAAGCATTGCCCGCGGCGTCGAACGCCTTCAGCGCGAAGAACCTTACCGCCGCCGTGGAATCCAGCACCAGAGAAACCGTCTGCGAGGAACCGTACGGCGCCGAGGCGGGAACGCTGGAAACGAAAGCAGCCGCCGGCCAATCGCCCCCGCTCATTTCGGACGCGGCCGACCGGAACTCGTAATGATCTATGCCGGAATTATCGTAAGGGACCCCGAAGACGAACACGGCCGAGCGCGTTTCCGGAACGAATTGCAGCAGAGCCAGATCCTCCGCCGCGCCCGGCGGCGTGATATCGGCGTACACCGCGAGCGGACCGGCCGGAGCGCCTTCGAGCCCCTCCCCGTTGACCGCCGTTATAAGGTAGTAGTAAGTACCCGAGGCGGTTATACGGTCCTCGAAGTAAGCCGCGGCGGTGGAGGCGCGGAACATGAACTGCCCGTCGTTCTCCCGGCGGTATATCCTGAACAGAGCGGCCGGTTCGCCGGAAGCGGCCGGCTGCCAGAACAATGAGATGGTTTTTGAGGGAATATCCAGAAAAGACGCCGGGTTAATGGGCGCATCCGGCGGCGCGGCCAGAGTGGAAGTGGAGAACACCGGGGAATAAGCGCTGTGGATATTGTCGCCGTTGGCGGCTCTTACGCGCGCGTAATAAAGCGTGCCCGGCGCCAGACCGGCGGCCAGGCGATAGGCGTATCCGTTGGCGTCCAGAACGGATATATTATCGGCGAAATTGTCGGTAGAAAGTTCTATGGCCGTACCGGTATGGCCCGGCGGGTTGCCGCCCATGTCCCAGGTAAAATAGAGCGAATGAGAACTGCGCCAGGCCGCGTAGGGTGTGCCGGGTGGTGCCGCCAGGGTATAAACATAGCCGCAGTTGCGCTGCGCTTCATAATACTGGTTATATGCCGACACGCAGACGCCCGCCCGGCTGTTGACCGTCAAACCCTCCATAATATACTGCGGCTCGCCCACGGCGGCGAGCAGTTGGTCGGAACCGTGAGCGTATACCCGGTACCCGGCTGCGTAATCCACAGGCGTCCAGGACCAGGAAACGGATGAAACGCCCAGCGGAACGCCGTTAATCTGCGCTGGAGGGTCGTTAGGAGCCTGCACCACCTCCGCCTGCGACATGCCGCCGCCGAAGTTATGCACATTGTCCATGCCCAGGTAAAGAACGGTATGCACGCCGGCGGTGGAAAGGGTAAATGGGCCGGCGTAACGAGGATTAGAGCAGGTTCCCGGCGGCGCGGTGGAAATATACGGCATGGAGAAGCACTCTTGCGGCGGCATGGCGAGGTCCGCGATATAGAGCATGTCGGACACGCCGGAAGCCGGGCCGTTGTAGCCCGGATCCCAGGACAGCAGCTCCAGCCTGCCGCCGACAGGCATATAGAAAGAAGCCCCCGGATCAAGGGCCAGGCCGTTCAGCGCCAGGCGAGCCTCCGGGCCGGTGCCGTCCACCAGGATCTCGCGCATTTTCGGCGTTTCCGTGGAACCGGCATTATCCAGCGAGACATAGATGAGCGTGTGGGTGCCTTCGGATAACTGGAAGGGACCTGAGTATACCGCAGGGGTGCTGACGCCAGGAATGAATACCCCGTCGAAGTATACCGTGACCTTGACGCCGGAGGTCAGGGCGCCCTCCACCACCGGGTCGACGGCCGTAAGCGTGATGTCCGTCCGCGTGGAGATATACAGTCTGTCCCCGCTCTGGTAATTCGGGGTGGAGAAGCTTATGTCCGTGACAGGCGGGGTGATGTCCGGCGTCTGGGCGGACGCGGGCGACGTTATAAGAAGGCACGCCGCGGCGGCGCAAAGCGCCGTCCGCAAAAGCAAGTGCCTGCTACTTCCTATATGATCCATACGGTTCCAGTCCGCATGTCGTCAAGGCAGCGATACCAACGCTGATATTTCAATATCCTGCAGGGGCCCAACTCTCCGGGAATAGTATAGACGCGGACCCGGAAAATGTCAATATACAGGGGTGTTACTTTCGGAGGGGTTTCCCCAATGAAAAAAGCTAAAACGAGGATTTTTTAAAAAAGGGAGAAAAGACGGTCAAACCTGGACTGAGGTTGAAGCCGGTCCCGGCGCGGTTTTTGCGGATGATTTTGGTTGCAAATATATCCAGCCCTTATTGCGCGTATTCCTTATCCGACGGCCCAGGAGGCCGAGGTCCTGCCGGAGCCGGGAAACAAGCATCTTTACCGCGTTGCTCTTCGCCGACTCCGACGGGCGCTCCATGACCGCCCCGCGGATCTCTTCTTCGGGCACGAATCGCCTGCTTTTTTCCACCAGCAGGGCGAACAACCGGAATCTTTCGGGGGAAAGCAGCGCGGCGGTCTTGCCGTCCTTGAAAACCGTGCGGGTGGAAGGCTCAAG
>Ga0074195_1002424_pt1 | contig 20875 bp, 24 predicted proteins | sample EPASupsiteHSE623_FD_64525 | JGI IMG/M metagenome (GOLD analysis project Ga0074195, IMG submission 64525) | Bioremediated contaminated groundwater from EPA Superfund site, New Mexico - Sample HSE6-23 | ecosystem: Environmental > Aquatic > Deep subsurface > Groundwater > Contaminated ...
ACCTCAGTCCGGGAGACCGGCCTGAAGGCCGGGGACTTCCCGCTGTTTCGACTTCTGGTCGAAACTCTCGCTGACCGCAAGTACAGCGATATCCGTCCTCTCCGCCCCTGCGAGTTAAAATAGGCGTGAACGAAAGTTCGCGCCCGAACCAGCGGCCATCCGGGTACGGATGATCTCAATCTTCTCTCAACGACCACGTTCTGGAAGCTCCTCATCTCAGTAATGATCACATATTCACATCGGTGGTCTGATAGTTCCCCCGACACTAGTTGGCGGGGCTTGGGAAAGCTTTAAATTGTCAACCTGCAAAGGTTGACATGTGAGCATGTTCACCAACGAAAAACAGTTCGAGTTCTGGAAGCTAAGACGCGCCCGGATACCCAACACAACCATCGCTACTAACTTTGGGATCTCTCGACAGGCGGTCTCGAAAGCTCTTCTCACAATAGACGGGAAGATCGAGACCGCTCTACGTGGGATGGCAAAAGCCAACAAAATCGCAATAGCGAAAATTAATCCGCAGCTGGGCGTCCTTCTAGGCCGTTCGGTCCCGCTGGGCGTAGATGCGATCATCTTTGTCTCCGGGAACCATGGTGTCCAGGTCTGGTACGAACACGATGGCGACTGCGGGGCATGCGAGGAGTACGCGGAGTGCATCGAACTGCTCTGGGACTATGCAGACGAGCTGGATATCGCGCTCAATCGGACGGCAGATCCCACGAAAATGGCAGAGGAATTATTCGCTAAAGTGAAGGAGATGGTCTGATCGTGCATTTTACGCAAATTATCGAGCACTGGACCGGGTGGTGCCCAAAGAAACAGAGAGTACAGATGGCTTCTGGGACCGATTTTCTATCGATGGAAACATCCGTGGAGGCACGTAAAGGCATGAGAAGCAGGACAAAAGGCATAGCGGCAGTTATATTGGTATTTGTTGCCGCATTGGCGGGAATGCGAATGGAGTTCGAGGGCATGCAATCCCTGGACTGGTTCCTGAGCGACTCTAAAGCATTAGAAGGTTACCAGTGGTTAGCAAACAACACAGAGAGTGATGCAACAGTCCTGGCCTGGTGGGATTATGCTGACGGGATTGAGAAGATTGGGCACCGCGGAGTTGTGATAAACGAGGCCTCTGAGAGCATCAGGCATACGATTGGAGGTTACTCGGTGCCAGGAAAGCCCTGGACGAAGATAGAGTACTGGCTCTGGTATCCCTATGAAGATGAGGAAAAGGTCAGGGATGTAGCAGATTTCTTCTTATCTGAGAACGTCACATCGGCTAAGGAAATAGCCCGAAAGTACGGAGCGAATTATGTGCTTGTAACGTCAGAAGATATGGGCAAGTACTTCTCGGTGATAATAGCTGCCGGAGGTAACTTTAGCGATTACATGAGGATGCCTACTAACCTTAGTTCCGGTGCTCCCGATATGAGGCCGTATCCAAGGAAGGAAACAGTCTTCACTGGAATGGTCGACGGCGATAATATAGACGGGTTCTCGAAGGCATTTGACAACGGAATGATACGAATTTATAGGCTGGCCTGATCCGGTACTGTTGTATATTCGGGATCGCAAACTGCTAAATAATCAAAAAACCTCAGTTAGTGAGATGGATTCCGAGGACACGATGGCTGGATTTGGCGTTGAAGGGCTGTTGGACCTCTATGCTCCAGTGAAGACGCAGATCGAATCGCGGTTGGGAGAGTTTCGGCGAATATGGGCAGAGGGCAGCGATGAAGATCTCTTCAGGGAGCTGGTCTTCTGCCTCCTTACGCCTCAGTCCAGAGCGAAGACCTGCTGGGCGGCGGTCGAGCGCCTTTCTGAGAAGAGCATGATCTACAGAGGATCGGCAGAAGAGATTCAAAGAGAACTCGTTGGCGTGCGGTTCAATGAGAGGAAAGCAGAGTATATCTGCCTCGCCCGGAAAATGTTCTCCTCCCAATCATTGAGAGCTACCTTGGAGGGTTTCAGCAGTGCAATTGCAGCAAGGGAGTGGCTTGTCCGGAATGTGAAGGGCCTTGGTTATAAGGAGGCCAGCCACTTCCTGAGAAATATAGGGCTAGGAGAGGAGCTGGCAATACTTGACAGGCATATCCTGAAAAATTTGCTGCTTCTAGGAGTAATAGATGAGAGGCCTGCGTCTCTCACAAAGAGAATTTATCTGGAGATCGAGAAGAAGATGACTGCCTTCTCCAAACAGGTCGGAATTCCCATGGGCCATCTCGATCTTTTGCTCTGGTATAAAGAGGCAGGAGAAATATTCAAGTAAATCAACATCTCCCGAAATGAATAAAGGATATCGCGCGGTTTGATTCTAGATACCGCGCATGCATAATTTTATCTACAGAAATTCATTTTCCTGGACAGTCGCCTTCGATCCAGGCTCCGTATATGGGCTCGGTTAAGTTCTCTGAAGGGTCGTCGCATTTCATAACGTACCCGCACCAGCGATGGATCTTCTTGCCTGTGGCAGGGACGATTTGATCCTGGCACCAAACCTTAAGCCCACAGCCTTCAGCCAGGCTTAACTGCTTCAGCATCTCTTCCTGTGAAGCCCCCCGAGATAAAAGCTCTTTAAACTTTTTCTGCGTCTCTTCCATAGACATGAGAGTATCTCTTTCTCCTTTTTATTTAAGTATTTGTTCAAAAGAGGCTGATTGCGATTGCTGAACTGGTGATCATCCGTTTATCTTTAATAAATTTATATGCCAGGTCAGCGAGCTTAATCTCTTTGTCTGAAGTCTTTCATCCTCCAGAGTGCTAAAGATGCCAGGGCAGCTGCCGATGCGCCGAAGATGAATGTGGCGCCGGCTCCAAACTGCGCCCAGAGGCCTCCTGCTATCAGACCGGAGAGCATGGCTGCAACGCCCACGACCCCGTAGTAGAATCCAAGCGATGTGCTCCTCACAGACGGCAGACTGAGATCGGAGACGAAGGCCCTCTCTGAGGCATCTACCATTGCAAAGACCAGGCCGTAGAGGGCAAAGAGGATTATCAGGCCAGCCGGAGAAGAGACGACGGCAAATCCCGCAGCAGTCATTGCAAAAAGGGCATAGCCCATGACGAGTACCGTCTTTCTTCCTACTCTGTCCGACCATATGCCTACAGGCAGGGCAAGGGCGGCGTAGACTATGTTGAAGAGCACATAGAGCAGAAGAGGAACTCCAATGGCAGATGCTCCAACGAAGAACTGGCCGGCTCGCAGTATCATGAACATATAGCTGAAGTTTCCTAAGGAGAATAGCGCTGCAATGGCAATGAACTCGCGAAGCTCAGGCGTTAGATCTGAGATGTTTAGACGAAGCTGGCTTACAGGGGCTCGAAAGCTTTCTTCTACCCTGAAAAACGGGATTAGCGACGCTACAGCCAGGATGCCGGCGACGAGGAAGATGGACTTAAACTCCATTCCGCCCTGCCAGAGGACAAAGGCTATAATTGAGCCGATAACTGCGCCAAGTGAGTCCATGGACCTGTGCAGGCCAAAGCCCCTTCCCATCTCTCCTCTTGATGCCGACTCGGATATCATGGCGTCTCTCGGAGCTGAACGAATTCCTTTGCCGCTCCTCTCCAGAGTTCTCAAGACAAAGACCTGTGCCCAGGTCCCGGATAGTGGAAGCAGAAGCTTGGTTGCAGCAGAGAGCCCATAGCCTGCTACAACCAATGGCTTTCGTTTGCCTAAGAGATCGGACCAGTAACCGGCAAAAACCTTGAGGATGCTTGGCAGTCCGTCGCTGATGCCGCCTATGAAACCAAGCGCCAGGCTGCCTCCTCCCAGGGAGGTTATGAATAGTGGTAATATCGGCTGGATTATCTCGCTGCTGATATCGTTGAGCAGGCTGACAAATCCCAGAAGGATGATGTTTCTGCTTTTGTCTGTATCTTTACCTTCATCCTGGCTTCTATCTTTGCCTTCAATTGATCCGGATACTGGCATTGCATAGCTGGCAAAGCCTTTACCAAGTATTAACCTTTGGCAAAGATGGGGTCAGGCGTGATTGGAAGATGGCGGCTTCTGGGCTAGTCCGACGAAAGAATAAAATCCTTGTACATCTTTCTGCGTCGATGAAGGAGATTGCATGAAAGTTCTTGTCAGCGATTCTTTAGCAGAAGAAGGAGTGAGGAGGCTCGAGACGGGAGCGGAGGTTGACGTTATAACCAACCTCTCACCCGAAGAGCTAGTCAAGAAGATAAAAGATTATGATGCTCTTGTAATTCGCAGCGGCACGAAGGTCACGGCCGAGGTCATCAACGCTGCGGATAAGCTCAAGGTGATTGGCAGAGCGGGTGTGGGCATTGACAACGTAGACGTAGAGGCTGCCACCAAGAAGGGCATAATCGTCCTTAACACGCCCGGCGGAAACACAATCTCTGCTGCAGAGCACACAATTGCCATGATGATGGCCTTGGCCAGGAATATACCTCAGGCCAACGCCGCTTTGCATAAGGGCGAGTGGAACAGGAAGAAGTACACTGGTGTCGAGTTCTTCAACAAGACCTTAGGGATTGTCGGCCTCGGGCGCGTTGGCGCTGAAGTCGCAACCAGGATGAAATCCTTCGGCATGCAGATCGTGGCCTTCGATCCATTCATCACCGAGGAGAAGGCGAAGCAGCTGGGCATCACTCTCGCACCCCTCGAGCAGGTCCTGCGGGAAGGCGACTTCATAACCGTCCACACACCCCTGACCAACGAGACCAGGAACCTGATCGATGAGGACGAGTTCAATATCATGAAGCCTGGTGTTCGCATCGTTAACTGCGCCCGTGGCGGGATCATAAATGAGGCAGCATTAGCTAAGGCAGTGACTGAAGGCAAAGTAGCAGGTGCGGCTGTTGATGTCTTCACCAAAGAACCGCCTACGGGAAATCCGCTGCTGGAACCTGACAAGATAATTACCACGCCTCACCTGGGAGCATCGACTGCAGAGGCGCAGGTGAACGTTGCGCTGGCAGTGGCAGACCAGATTCTTACAATTGCTAAGGGAGGACTTCCCACAAATGCCATCAACATGCCTGCCATATCTCCCGAGACCCTGGCGGTAATGGAGCCCTACATGAAGCTGGCTGAAAAGATGGGAAGCCTTGCAGGGCAGCTCACGGGCAGGGGCTTCGAGAGCCTGGAGCTTATATACGGCGGAAGCGTGGCTGAGAAGGACATCCGTCCCGTAACCATCTCTGCAATCAAGGGCCTGCTCGGGTGCATCATAGGCAAGGGAAGTGTCAACTTCGTCAATGCCCAGCGTGTGCTAAAGGAGATGGGAGTAAAGCTCCTGGAGAGCAAGACGGAGTCGGCAAACGGCTACAGCAACGCCATAACCCTCACGCTGCGCCATAACGGAGATACGACCACCCTTCAGGGAACTGTCTCCGGGAACAAGGAGAAGAGGATCGTCCAGCTAAACGATTACAAGACGTTCATACCCTCTGAAGGCAGCATGGTCATAGCCGTCATCGAGGACAAGCCCAACATCATTGGACCTTGCTGCGTGGTGCTGGGGGAGGACAAGATCAACATCGGCGGAATGCACGTAGGCCGTACAGCCGAAGGAGAGCCCCAGCTCATGGTCCTGAGTGTGGATTATGCCGTTCCTGAGGCGACTCTTGAGAAGATGCGAAAGGTTCCTGGCGTAATCAGCGCCAATACGGTCTCCCTTTAAGGCAAGGTTAGAGCGAGTAAAAATGGATGTAATAGAGCGGGCGCGATGCCCGCTGATATTCTATTTTAGAGAAATTTTTATTTAATAACTACTATTATTACCACAAGGTGGCAAAGAAACCTACATGGCACAAAGTCACCCATGAGAATGAAAATCGTCTTTGTGCGTCCTTCGTGAGCTTTGTGCTCTTTGTGGTAGATTTCGTTTTGTCTATTAACTGCCAAACGAACGGGATCCCACCACAAAGGCACAAAGAACACAAAGTACTCACAAAGTGCCTTTTTACCTTTTATGCTCATAGACCATTATCGTCTGTGCTAATAGCGCAACTGGCCATAATGGAGAACTGTAATTTTGAAGGTTTTAGGGCAGGCTCTTAATGCATTGCCTGCTTGAGCTTTTCCACAAGTTCTGCTTGAATAGCGCTCCTTCGATCCCCGCCGCAGACGATTCCTCTCACGCCGATAATATCCGGGTTCAGCCGCTTTAGCATCTCCAGGTGTTCAAATCCGATGGTCCCGGCAAGAGCGACTTCAAGGCCCTCTGCATGGCCCAAAGAGATAAAGTCCAACAGACCCTGTTCGCTCATGAACTCAAAGGTCGATCTGCCATCTTTTATGGCCGTGTCTACCATAACCAGGTCAGCGCCGGCTTTGGCCGCGGCCGCAGGCAGAAGCATAGGAGAGATGGAGTTCACCCTGGCATAATCGGAGTAGCCTGCAGCGACAACCTTCTTGCCGGAGTCGAAATCCTTCACAGCTTTTACGATACCTTCAAGCATCTCCTCTGCCTCCTCCTGGGTCTTTACGCCAAGAAGGCCGGCCTTGATGTAGTCTGCGCCTGAGACGGCTGCACCTAAGGCTGCCAGGCTTGCTGTTCCAGGCTTGTAGTCCAGATCGCCGATGGTAGCAGAGACTGGAACCTTGCCTAAGGCAAGGTCTACAATAGCCCTGATGGCCCAGGGGAAGTTCGCCCCAAGGGAGCCCTCTTGGGGGTTCTTGACGTCAAGTATGTCTGCGCCGCCCGCAAGCGCCGCGCGGGCCTCAACGATATTCATGGGGCTGACCAATAATCTCATATTCAACCAATCCCGAAAGGAGCACCGTGCGATGCATATTCGTCGTAGATATATTTAATGGTACAGTTGTCCACGCAGTGAGGGGGGAGCGGGAGCGGTATGAGCCCATCGATCGCTACAGCAAGGTGGTATCCACCTCGGACCCTGAGGAGGTCGTGCGAGCTGTGAGGCCACAGGAGGTTTACATCGCTGACCTGAACCAGATAACGTGCAGAGGCGAGAACCTTAGGGCCATCATAGCGATCTCCCGCCTGGCCAGGACTATGGTGGATATCGGCATATCGAGCTTGAGCGATCTGAATTATCTGCCCGAGAGGGTGACGCCGGTTCTGGGGACAGAGACTGCATCCTTAGAGCTGATAGAAGATGCAGCCATTCAAAGGGAGATAGTTGTAAGCATAGACATGAAAAACCGGAAGGTCCTCAGCCGCGATTTAAAGCTGGCAGCCGCCTCGCCCCCGGATCTCCTGCGCAGGCTAAACGGCTTTTCCCTAGCAGGAGTGATCCTGCTGGAGCTGGACCGGGTGGGCACTTCTTTGGGATTGGACCGGGAGTTTCTGGAGAAGGCCTCATCTGTAAGCGATCATCCACTCATCCTGGGCGGCGGTGTAAAAGGTCCAGAGGATCTGGAGGCGCTGGAGCAGCTCAATTTTCGTGGGGCTCTTGTAGCCACAGCGGTGCATAATGGAAAAATACCTTTAGAGATGCTGCGCTGAACCGAAATGTGCTGAGCCAAAGTACGCTGATCAAATATGCGCTGAGTCAAAAGAACTAGCCGGAAATGCCAATCGAAAGGACTATGTTTTGAACTGGTATCCGCAGGTGCGCACTCCTCTTACGTCTTCGGGCGTCAGCGGAAAGGCTCTGCAGATGGCGGGCCTGCGCTTGTATATCTTGCAGCGTTTTTCCTTGGCATCATGAGCAATGCAGCCTTTGCAGCATTTGCCGCATCTTACGCATTTCCCACTTCGTTTGGCCTTCCAGCCCATCACGAGGTCTCTTTTGAAGTACCAAACAACTCTCCTCCTGACCCATCCATCGAGCATGGCAGAGAGTAAGTGGTCTTATATTTAAGCGCTGGGGAAAAATACGCCACGCGGTTGGATAATCTTTTTTACAAATACCTGCTAAACACTCGTCCATGGACTATTTATCCAGCGGCTTTTCTAAAGTGGACAGCTCCCAGGACCCATACGTCTTTACTTCTTGCCTGCAGACCCTATGCTCCCTGCCTTTCTTTCAGGACTACAAGAAGAAAAGCTTCCAACGGCTAGATCTAGGAGAAGACTCAAGGATACTTGAGGTTGGCTGCGGGCTTGGACAGGATGCGATGGCCATAGCGCAGATGATTGGAAAGAAGGGAAATGTGATAGCTATAGACTCAAGCCGGAAAATGATAGAAACTGCGAGCAAAGGCCTCTTGGAGGCGGGTTCTATCCAGCTTTGCCTTGCAGATGCCTGCAACCTTCCTTTCCGCGACGGCGCCTTTGACGGAGCAAGAGCCGACCGTGTCCTGCAGCACATATCGAATCCGAGAAGAGCCTTTGCAGAGATGGTTCGAACAGTTAAGGACAGGGGCAGAGTGGTGGTCTACGAACCCGACTGGGGGACCTTCGTCATCAGCCCTGGCCAAAAGGAGATCTGCCGCACCATGACTCAGCTCTTTGGGGATACCTTCCAAAGCGGATGGATTGGCCGCCAGCTTCCTGGTTTTTTCAGAGAGGAAGGCCTCGAAAAGATACAGATCGAGGCGAAGGCCTTTTTTACAGAGGATCTCGATCTGGCTGTCCGAATCTTTGATCTGGTCAATAACGCTCACAGGGCAGAGAGTATGGGTTATGTCTCTTTAAGCCAAGCAGAGGGCTGGCTTGATGAATTGAAGAAAGCCGATAAGCAGGGCCGCTTTTTCTGTTCATTGACGGGTTTTCTTGTATCCGGGGAGAAGCGTGAGATACCCGCATCCACCTGAACGACTCCTTTAATGATCCTTTACTTATCCCTTTGCGGACCCTTTGATTACCCTTTTGCTTATCTCTTTGCTTACACCTTTCCTCCGCGGCTTTTAAAGCGACCATTGGACATTTTACATTGCCATTGACAGTCATAATATATGATAATCTCCTATTTACATAATACTTCGAAGAGGATATAAGAGAGGTAAAATTATGTTGAACTGGGAAGAATCATCGGCCTCTAGCTCGATAGATGGCCTCATCATTTACACGCTCATCTACTCTATTTCGAAGGGGGTGAAGGAGGCCAAGGATGAGGTCGTGAAGCCTGTACGCTCTGTGCCTCTGTACGAGGAGAACTACTTGCGGTTCAAGGTTGTCAGAGACACCATTATTCGAGAGGTAAGCGGGCGCAGGATCTCCTTTGATCTCAAGATCTTCGAGGACTCCAACCTCATCATTGAGGCTCAAACTCCTTTTGACCTAAAGAGCGCAGGCAATATATCCAATCTCAAGAATACGCTCTTTGAAGAGTGCAAGATTTTGGCTAACGAGTTCAATCCAAGCGCATTCTTTGAGGAATACATTTTCTTCTGCATAAAAAATTACGATGATACAATCGATTCTTATCTCAGCGAACACGGAGAAACCATCGCTGCAATGCTGAAGGACGAATCGATCAAGCTGGCGCAAAAGGAGATAGCCGATACTCTGGCATCCAACATACGCTACGGCAGACAGGACATCGCTATAGTCGACTGGGATGGAGCTTTCTTGATTGATGCATCAGGCGAGTTCAAGGAGACCATAGCCGTGCTGGAGCTGGCTAACATCCAGCTCCTTAATTTCCGGATACTTGATAAAAAGCTTGCAGAAGAGATAGACATGCTCAAGCGGCATAGAGAGCCGCTAGGCCTAGGCAGCTTCTTTCGCATCTCGCCCTTCATGAAAAATGTCATCAGAATACGCAGCCAAAACGTGCTTGAGCTGGAAACTATAGAGTCTGCGCTCAAGCTTTATGGTGATTGGTACTCCGGCAAGTTATTTGACTTAGCAAGCAAGAAGTTCCACCTCAACACCTGGCGGGCGCAGGTCGATGCCAAGCTCCAGGTCCTCGGGGACCTATATGAGATGGTTCAACATGTAATGACTGAGCGCTTCAATCTCATCCTCGAGTTCTTGATCGTTGTGCTTATTGTGCTGGAGATCGTGCTGGCTTTTGTGAGGAAATAAGATGGGACAGATTAAATCTCAGCTTCCTATCGTAATTCCGCAATTCCGCGTATTTTCTGCAGCCTCTCGTCAAAGAGACCCTCCAGATCTTCCAGCCGCCATTTTGCGGATGTTTTGTGCAATGGCCATCGTCTCTCGGTTATAGGCAGCTCTGTATGCCTTACGTGCGATCTCCTTTTCCGGTTATATGTATTTAAATACGCACCTGGTCCCAAGGAAGATCCATCTTCGAAAGAACAGTTGCCCTTATACCTCTGCACCATGCCTGATTGCCGTGGCATAAATCAAGCAAAAAAATGCTCAAGCCCTGCGATTCGTACCTACAACACCGCCAACATGATGACGTGGAAGTGTTCGCCATCAGAGTATGGCTGGACCGAGTACCGGCTCTTAAGCTTAAAGTAATGAAATAGAAACTTTTATAGAAAATAATGATATATTACATTACAAGACGATTGGAAAAGCGAAGGAACTCCTGTACGGGAGAGGCATGCTCAGAGATGAATTCCAGTAAAACGACGTCGGGAGGATGCCGTGAAGAGGCGTTCAGGTAGGGCGAAGTCCCAGGCCTCAAAGAGTACAGATTCTCGCTAATTGCGATGCTTTTGACATCACTGATATGGTTATCATTCTCAGGAAAACAGAGTGGGAAAGAAAACGAACGCTAGAAGGAACGGATTGAACCTAACTCAGCCGGATAGGCCGAATTTAACGAATGCCGGCTCGCCCCGGGCAGCAGTCCTTGTGGGTGGTAACTCCAAGACGATAATAGCTCAGCCCTCCGGGGATTTCGTGCCAAATGTGAGCCTAAAGCTGGTGGCCTCCGATCTTACGGGCCCAATGGTCGCGGTCTCTCCTGACGACGGTACGAAGAGGCTCTTCATAGTCGACCAGATAGGAGTGATTAAGATTCTGGAACTTGGCGGAGAGATCAGATCGGACCCTTTCCTCGATCTAGGGAGTAAGCTCGTACAGCTATCTCCCGGATACGACGAGCGAGGGCTGCTGGGATTGGCTTTCCACCCCGGCTTCAGGAATAACGGCAGGCTCTTTGTGTATTACAGCACCCCTCTGAGAAGAGACGGGCCCCGAGGGTGGGATCACACAAACCGGCTATCGGAGTTCAGAGTGTCTTTGGATCCAAACAGAGTCGATGCCAATTCCGAGAGGGTGATCATGGAGGTAGATTGGCCGTACTCGAATCACAATGGAGGGCAGATACGCTTTGGTCCCGACGGATACCTCTATGTACCGATGGGCGATGGCGGCGGGGCTAATGATACAGGCAGAGGGCACAACCCAGACATAGGCAATGGCCAGGACATCACCAGCTACCTGGCCAAGATCCACAGGATAAAAGTAGACGACACGGGCAACAAACCATATGGCATCCCAAAAGACAATCCCTTTCAGGGAAATGAGAGCGCGCTTCCTGAGATCTACGCCTACGGCCTCAGGAATCCTGCTTACGCATCCTTCGACTCCAAAAGCGGCCTTCTCTTTGTAGGGAACGCTGGCCAGGATCTCTTCGAGTCGATTTACGTGATAGTTAAAGGTGGCAACTACGGTTGGAATATTCGAGAAGGCACCCAATGCTTTGATCCCGATAATCCCAGGAAGCCACCCGATGAATGCAAAACCACGGGCTACAGGGATGAACCTCTGATAGGGCCGGTAGTTGAGGTAGGCCACGATGTAGGGGACGTCATCATTGGCGGGTATGTGTACAGAGGCAAAGCCATGCCTGGATTTCACGGGCGCTACATCTTCGGGAACTGGATTTGGGCTAATGCCGATATAGGCAACGGGACTCTCCTGGTAGCCTCACCGCCATCGGATTGGAGCTGGAAAATGCCTTCATCTCCTGATGATTTGACACCAGACGATGTAAGGATGTGAACCACCTATAAAATAAACGTAGTTCGAGGGTCAACGGAGAAGATTAAGGGCCTTATCCGGGGTTTTGGGGAAGACTCGGATGGCGAGCTGTACATTATGGCGAGCCAGAAGGCAGGTCCAACCGGAAATACGGGCAAAGTGTACAAGATAATACCATACGATGAAGCTATTACATCTTGAGGTCATTTGTATTAACACTGGGCGATGAGATACTCCATCAAGGTAAAAAGGATCATTCCGATATCAATGCCTCAAGAGTAATCGGAATGACTCCGGCCTGCAACATCCTCTCGACTCCATATTTATGAGCGTCCGGAGTAGAATCGCCGGCAGCGTCAATTAATCCATAAACTTCATACCCCCCTTTCAAAGCATGAATAGCAGTGTAGACAATGCACATGCTGGTCCACAGCCCAGAGATGACCAGCTTATTTCTCCCTAAAGGGCGGGGCTTCCCACTGGTACTTCCTGTTAGGGGGTCACAGTCCTCTGACTCGCCGACCGTTTTGTGGGAATTTTCGGTTTCCGCTTCATCGGGGTCAACTTGAGCCCTTCTTGCAAAGGGGTACAGAGGTTGTCCGCTCGACGGACAGACTTTCGGGGTGCTCCCTACTATTGGACCTACAAGAGAGGTCTTAAGATCTCCCTTCAGGGAGAAATGATCGATCGGCCCCTGGTAGCGCTTTCAGCCTGCATGGGATCATGTCTTGAAATAGAAGAGGTTGTTATGAGATATATGGCTAATGCACAGAGCGAAAGTAATCAGGGAGGACTTCGCTTTCATCCTGTGGCTGACTTTTCGTCAGCCACTCCCCCGGACCTCAGTCCGGGAGACCGGCCTGAAGGCCGGGGACTTCCCGCTGTTTCGACTTCTGGTCGAAACTCTCGCTGACCGCAAGTACAGCGATATCCGTCCTCTCCGCCCCTGCGAGTTAAAAAAGTTATCTCTTGTAGCTTTATTCATGACATTAATCATATTAAATATCTGATTGCTGCATGTTTCAGAGAATACTTTTCAAGTCTAAGCTTCGCTAGAAACTGGATTGCTACCTTCCTATAAACAATAGTATATTTAGTTAGGTAAAAGACTATAATTATTGGTAGGCCACTGAAAATAGAGTCAAGTATAGATTCAAGCAAAAAACATAGGAATTGATAAATGGCAGAAGGAGCCAGCTTCAAAGCCCTGGCTCAGGCAGTTACCTTGGTATTGACTATGTACTTGATCAGATCCGAGCTGACCTTTGCCTTCTTCTGAATCTCGGCGGCAACCTCGTTCATGGTCGCACCGCTGGCTGCCAGTGTGCGGATCTCTTCTATCGTGGTGTCTTCAACGGTGAAGTACTCGTCGATATCCTTTCTGTGGCCCCATACATCGCCCTCCAGGAGCTCAATGCCCTGCATATCCAGAAACACGCCGATAGCGTTGGACATGGTCTTTTTGTAAGAGGATGGAGTCTGTATCACTCGAAGCCTTGGACATCTTTGCATCAGGTTGAGGAAGTCTACGTTGGATGCTCTGAAGGCCAGGTGGATCATCTTCTCGTTCGGGTTGAGATCTGGGATCTCAGTTCTTTCACTAACTACTCTAAGTCTCATATTTCCCAAAACTACTATTGTGCTTCCATATTATTAATAGACACTTGTACTGTACACTTCTGTATAAATCGGTTTCATTGGGATATAAACAATAGAAAGGGTTAATAATAGTGTTGCACAAATCGCTTCCCATGGGCAGCGTTTCACGACACCCAATACGTCGCGATGAGGTTCATAAAATTTGATATTAATAAATTTTGCGCAAAGATTTACATGTAGTGCCTATAAGTTTAAATCTTTGCGTTTTGATATGAACTGCTAAAAGCCATGAGAACGGATAGGTTGGATGATATGAGGGATACGCCAGCAGATATTTGAATCCGGAGTCGCCTAATATAGGCAGTCTTTAAACCGGGAACTCGATAGATTATGAAGACCAAGAACATCCAGATTCTGATAGCTGGCCTGATACTGGTCTCGTTCCTCTTAGGGGGATATCTTCACCCCTACATGCCTGAGAGAATGGCATCTCACTGGGATGCGAGCGGCAATGTAGATGGCTATATGTCCAAGTTCTGGGGCCTATTCCTGATGCCGGTTATATCGACCGTTCTCTTTCTGGCCTTCATCTTCATCCCGAGGATTGATCCTCTTAAGAAGGACATTGACAAGTTTAGATGGCACTTTGATGTGTTCACATTGTTGCTCTTTTGTTTCCTGTTCTACCTTTACGTGCTGACAGTGCTATGGAACCTGGGCTACAGGTTCAACATCATACAGCTCCTGGCGCCGGCATTCGGCCTGATCATCTACTACTCAGGAGTAATGATGGAGAACGCAAAGCAGAACTGGTTCATAGGCGTCAGGACTCCCTGGACATTAAGCAGCGAGAGCGTGTGGGATAAGACAAACAGGCTTGCAGGCAAGCTCTTCAAAGGCGCTGGAGTTCTGGCGGCGCTGGGCACGGTCTTCCCCGAATACGCGATCCTCTTGATCCTTGTGCCTGTGATCCTGGCTGCAATATATCCGGTTATCTATTCGTATCAAGAGTACCTGGCGGAGATGAAAGCCGGGTCGAGAGCCTAGACCTCAAACTCTTGAAATCGGTGCACTGCCATCCGTTCACTTGCTGTTTGCCCATTTCAAATGCCGTCTGAGAAAGGTTTGCCAAACTGCAGCGAAATTATTATATTGCTAAAAATCTGGAATAGATATTTGAGTGGCGGTGTATGATGTATGAACCAAAATGAAAACCAAGAGATGCCACCGGGACTTGCGCTAAGGATCGCTGTATCCATAGTAGTTTTGTTTGGCGGGTTGATTGCCGCAATAATTTTCGTTGCTTTCTTCGCTCCTTCATTCAGCACTTTTCAAAAAATAGCTGTTATTCTGGTCGTTGTTCTAGCAATGATGGCAATACTGGGTTCGATGTGGGTATTCTGGGGAATGGGGCAGGGCATGAAGAGGGAAACATCGTGAATGACGAACCGGTACAGCAATTAGAAGAGACGGTCTCACACTTAGTTATCATACCCTGTAAGATCAACATTGCTGCAATCACATGCCTTTTTTTATCAAATTTTATCACCAACCTTTATTATCAATCCCCATTTAATGAGCTTACTTTGCAGCTCATCCAGCTGTATGGGCTTACTTATGTAATCATCCATCCCAACATTTAGGCATCTATCTCTATCCCCCTCAAGAGCATAGGCTGTAATCGCTACTATCTTCGGACCGTTGTGCCATCTCTCACGTATATTTTTGGCAGCCTCCAGACCATCCATCTCTGGCATCTGGATATCCATTAAAATAACGTCATAGGGCTGGCGTTCTAATGCCTGCAGCACCTCGATTCCGTTGGCTGCTACGTCGGCATCGTACCCAATCTTCCTGAGCATTTGCAGGGCGACCTTCTGGTTTACTGGATTATCCTCTGCCAATAGAATGCGCAGAGCTGGTGATTGGTTTGATTTCAGGTCAGTCTGCTGCTGCAGAGCGTTAGTTCTAGAACTGGCTGGCTTTATAGTTGTGGCGGCTGCCAGGATTGTAAAGTGGAATGTAGAGCCCTTGCCTAGCTCAGACTCAGCCCAGATCCTCCCGCCAATCATTTCAACGAGACGCTTGCTTATGGCTAGACCTAAGCCCGTTCCGCCGTACCTGCGTGTAGTTGAGGCCTCCACCTGGCTGAAGGGTTGGAATAATTTGCAAATCTTGCCCTCAGGAACTCCAACTCCTGTGTCTTTAATTGCAAAATGAACCTCATAGTCGTTGCCTTCGAGCTTCCTGCCAGATACCGCCATTATTACTTCGCCGCTGTCTGTAAACTTGACGGCATTGCTGAGCAAATTGATTAAAATCTGGCGTAGCCTGACAGGGTCGCTCATAATTGTTTCAGGGGCACTGGTATCGATAATATAGGCCAGGTTCAGGCCTTTCTTAGATGCCTCTGTTGCCACCAGATCTAAGGAAGCCTCAACGCAATCTTTTAGATCAAAGGGCTCTGCATCCAGCTCTATTTTGCCGCTGTCGATCTTCGAAAAGTCCAGGATATTATTGATAACCGATAGCAAGGAGTCACCGCTGCTTTTAATGATTTCTAAATAATCTCGCTGTTCTCTGTTGAGATCGGTTCTCTGAAGAAGCTCAGTCAAGCCTATGACCGCATTCATGGGTGTCCGTATCTCATGGCTCATGTTGGCCAGGAACTCTGACTTGGCACGAGCAGCAGCCTCAGCATTCTTCTTTGCCTCGTTCAGCTCTTCCTCAGCTCTTTTACGTTCGGTGATATCAATGGCAAAAATGGCAATCTTGGATACTTCTCCGGACTCGTCCAAAACAGGGCTGATATAATTGATAAAATGCCGATCGGCACGCGAGTCTTCAAAACATGCCGACTTTGCGCTGCAGATAACCTTATAGATCCACGCGCTTCTCAGTTCAGCTATCTGGGGCGGAATGAAATCCAAAGCATGCTTGCCGATGAGCTCAGTAATACTTCTACCAAGGCTGCTGGCCATTGCTTTATTGCTTGCGAGGACCTTCATTTGCGTATCCAGCAGGAGGGCAGGCTCAGGGATAGCATTGAGGAATACCTGTAGAGTCTTTTCACTTTCACGTAGCGCATCCTCTGCATGCTTGCGATCGGTAATGTCCCTTATGATCCCAACTATGAACACATTGCCTGTACCGTCTATATACAGCGTCTTCTTGGTGATAATTGTGCGGGTGATACCCTTCACATCGGTGATCTGCTCCTCGTTCACATTCTCCTTCCCTGTTAGAAAGACCTCTTCGTCCTTCTCCAAAAAGACATCGACCTGCTCCTTAGGGAAGAAATCGTAATCGGTCCTGCCAAGGATCTCCTCTCGGGAGCGACCTATTAGGCTGCATTCTGCGTCGTTGACGAGGATAAAGCGGTGCTGTCTATCCTTGACGAAGATGGGATCGCCGATGGCATTGATGATCTTGTTCAGGTACTCCTTCGACCGCAGCAGATCTTCTTCGGCCTGCCTGCGGTCCTCCTCAGCCTTGAGCTTCTCGATTGCTTCGCCCACCTGTGCAGCGATAGCCTCCAATGTGTTCCGGATTCCAATGGGTATTTCATCAACAGTATGTGAGGCCAGGTTAAGCACAGCGGTTACCTTTTCTCTGCACTTCACCGGTATAATTGATATGGCGCGGAGATCCTCCACCGGGTAGACTTCAGATGATTCCGATCTGATCCGGGGATAAGATGCATAGATCGGCTTCCCTGCCATGACCAAACGAGCATGGAAGGATCCTGAATCATAGTGGCTGCTGTGTTCGAGAAACTCCCTGGAAAGGCCGGTGTTAGTATGGGCTACCAGCCTGATATCACCAAGGCTTTCATCGACCATATATATGCCGCCGCAGTCGATCCCTCTCAGCCTCAGGCATGTATCTAATATCAGATTCAACGCTTCCTTCAGGTCCCTTGCAGAACTGAGGGCTACCCCAAGGTCACGCTGAAGGCAGATCATCTCCTCAGCTCGCTTGCGCTCTGTAATCTCAGCCTGGAGGGCCAGGTTTGCCCTGGAAAGATCTTCTGTTCTCTCCAGGACTTTTTGCTGCAGCTTATCTTTCGATTGTTTCAGCTCCTCCTCCATGAGCTTACGCTTGGAAATATCCCGGAATATGCCGCAGATCATAAATCCCTTTTCTGTGGGTATGATGTTGAGCATCTCCTCGACTGCGAGCAGTGTACCATCAGGACGAAGAATCTCTACTTCCATAGGATAGTCCTGGATTGGTGATCGTCCAATCTCCAAAGTCTCTCTGGCCCAAGTTTTAATTTTCTCATACAACTCTGGAGTCCTGTGCCAGTTAGCGGTTAAACCAAACTGAACATCCCATAGAGGCCTTCCTAAGACAATCTCTTGCTTTAAACCGGTATGGGCTTCCATGCTGGGGTTCCATTCGATGATCCGCCCATCTTCATCCGTTAGGATTATGCCATCACGGGACCGCTCAACAATGGATTGATATTTTTGCTCCTTCAAGGTACGATCAATCCCAACGCGGTGCTTGAGGGCCTCCTCATCGGACGCAAAAAGCTCTTTAAGGCTAGCCTGTGTTGCCTCAAGAGATTTAACTACGTTCTCAGGATCGCTTGAGGCTACTAGCTTTAGCCGCTCTATTTGTTCATAGATTTTCAGAGCCTTTTGTGGGAATATAGCATCGGACAAATTAACGCTCCAGGAATATACTTTGCATTAGTCTTGCCAGGTAAAATAAATACTTTTAGACCACGTGTAGAAGTTTCTTAGTAGTATACCGAATTTGCTGTGATTTAGACTGCGCTGTTCATAAATTCGATATCAACCATCTACAGCAATTTCGTTGTACTGCTAGTCGACCAGCGTCTGGCTTTAAGCTCCCTACTCAATCCGATCGATAGGACGCAGGCAACATATGCCCCATCTGGTCTGTAGCGAGTAATACAAATTTCTGAGCGCTAATTCGTCTAATGATAAAAATTTAAACATTTATAATAAATCAAGTATCTCCTGAGCGCGTCATTCTTTAACTTTGATAGCTGTATTACATACAAAAAATTTTTGAATGATTGAATCAAATATATTGCAGCAATGAAGCGCAAAAAACAAAGATGACCACTATTACTGGCTAAATGAAGCGGATAGTGAGGAGCAGCTGCGAAGCGAGGCGAAGACCATGATGTCCTCTGCAGGCGCAGACGTGCCTGCAGATTTGGATCTGATAAAACTCTCTTTGTTCTATGGGGTGGACGCTCCAGATGATCGCCTGGACGAGCTGGCGGAGAGATTGCGCAAGCAGGAGCTCATAGAGGCCGCCTACGTGAAACCGCCTATCCTACCAGCCGGAGCAATTCATGATGAGGTTGCAGCAAAAACTTTTGTAGAACTTCAAGAAGCAAAGACTCCTGATTTCTCCGATGGACAGATTTACCTCAACGCTGCCCCGGAAGGAATCGATGCTCGTTATGCCTGGACTGTGCCAGGCGGAGTGGAGAAGGTGTCAACATCATCGATATTGAAGGTAGCTGGGATTTTAACCATGAAGACCTCAGTCATAATAAAGGAGGCATGATTGTTGGCGTCGCTAATGGCAGTTGGATCGAGCACGGAACAGCAGTCATTGGAGAAATAGGCGGTGATCATAACGGTTTTGGCGTAACAGGAATATGTCCTAACGCACATATCAGTGGTGCGTCTTTTTTCTGGCCCGAACTGGTATTTGATGCTGCGCCTTTAGCTCCAGCCGTTAAATTCGCTGCGGATCGACTGCGCCCAGGGGACATCATGTTGCTGGAAGATCAAGAGTATGGACCACGCTACAATTTCACAAGCCCAACAAAACCATATAGTCAAGCTGGTTGTATAGCAGTTGAATGGTGGCCTGACATCTATGTCGCGATCCGATATGCTGTAAATCGGCATAGTATTGTCGTAGAGGCCGCAGGCAATGGAAACGAAAACCTGGATGATCCCCTCTATGACATAAAACCAAGGAACTCCTTCCCCAGATAGTGGCAAAATCCGTTCAGGCGAAGAAGGCTGGACTCGGGTGCCATTATGGTCGGAGCCGGTTCGCCGCCCGCAGGTACCCACGGCCGAAACGAATGGGGAGGCGGATGGGGCAAGGATACTTATGTTGACAAGTCCCGCCTGGGCTTCTCAAACTACGGCAAGATCATCGATGCTCAGGGCTGGGGCCGTGAGGTGACGACAGCCGGGTATGGCTATTTGTAGAAGGATCCAGACGATCCAGACAATAAAAACCGCTGGTATACCGATAGATTCAATGGCACATCTAGCGCCGCTCCTATTGTAGTTGGAGCATTGGCATGTGTTCAGGGAGTACTGCGAAGGCATAGAAGAAATCCTCTCAGCCCTGCGAATGCAAGAAAGCTGCTTCGAGAAACGGGATCCCCTCAAGAGGATGCTCCTGGACGGCCAAGAACTCAGCGAATTGGCAATCGTCCCGATCTTCGTCAGTTAATACCACTTGCCTTAGGAAGGCGTGCTGATGTTCAGTTCACAGGAACGATTCCTGCAGGCAGAACCAGATGCTACCAATCCCCTGGCTGGCCTGCAGACCAGCATATCAGGTGGGCTGTTATGCCAACAACCCCACAATCAGGAGAACCACAGATCACTTGGAACGTAAAGGTGGAGAGATCATCAATAATGATATCAGCTATTGGATCTACATAACCAACAGCAGTTCATCCGCTGTCGGTGTTGAGGTACGCTATTCAGTGCTGGATGGGGACAAGGAACCCTAGAACAAGAGCGAAGAGCGATGTACCTCCTGCACATTTTCTGCTATCTATTCTCCTTTTAAGGCATTCCTCGTTTTAATTTCTGGTTTTCGAAGGCAGGAAAGCCGAATTACCAATAAATGCTTTTAACAAAGTTTAAATACTAATACAGTTAATTAAAAGGTAATAGAAATTTGGGATGATAAAGATGCAAGATGGCATAGGGATTTTCAAAGGGTTTAGTTTTATTTTATTGCCCTTTATATTGCTGAGCATACTAGCTTCTTCTGAGAACATTGATGTCATGAGCAATGAGACACTTAGTAACGAGACAATAAGCAATGAGACACTGATCAACGAAACACTAATCAAAGAAACATCGATCAACAAAACACTGAGCAATGAGACATTGAATGATGAGATATTGAGCAACGAGACACAGATCAATGAAACATTGATTAACGAAACACTTAGTAATGAGGTGCTGAGTAATGAGACGCTAATCAGTGAATCACTAAGTAATGAGACACTTATTAGCGATACAATAAGCAATGAGACACTTAGTAACGAGACAATAAGCAATGAGACACTTAGTAACGAGACAATAAGCAATGAGACACTTAGTAACGAGACAATAAGCAATGAGACACTTAGTAACGAGACAATAAGCAATGAGACACTTAGTAACGAGACAATAAGCAATGAGACACTTAGTAACGAGACAATAAGCAATGAGACACTTAGTAACGAGACA
>Ga0074195_1002426_pt1 | contig 20870 bp, 15 predicted proteins | sample EPASupsiteHSE623_FD_64525 | JGI IMG/M metagenome (GOLD analysis project Ga0074195, IMG submission 64525) | Bioremediated contaminated groundwater from EPA Superfund site, New Mexico - Sample HSE6-23 | ecosystem: Environmental > Aquatic > Deep subsurface > Groundwater > Contaminated ...
GTTGTCAGGTTCCGGGTCGTTACACTTGGGTTATTTCTGTCGTTTCTCTTGTTCAATAGCTATACGCAGGCACAACAACCGGTCAATCCGCTGGAATCAACTCCATATATTGAGGTAACAGGAGAAGGAGAAATGGAGATTGTTCCCGATGAGATTTTTCTCCGTTTCACCCTGAAGGAACGCTATGACGGAAAAAACAAAACTACTTTGGATAAGCTTGAAAAAGAGCTTCGGGAATTGCTGGCTAAAAATAAATTCAGCCTTGAAAACTTGACACTAGCCAATGCCAACGCAGACTACATTACCATAAAAAGACAAAAAAAAGATGTGCTGCAATCAAAGGATTTCATTCTGAAAGTCTCAACGACTACTGAATTAACCAATTTATGGAATATTTTGGATGAAGTAGATGCGCAAAACGCCTTTGTGAGTCGCGTTGATCACAGCCGAATGGAAGAATTTGAAAAAGAGGTAAAAATTAAAGCCGTAAAAAACGCAAAGGAAAAAGCCGACTACCTTTTAAGTGCTGTTGGAGAAGAGAGCGGCAAAATCCTGTTTTTGCAGGAACGGGAAAATTTCGCTCCGATGTATATGACCAAGAGCATGCAAAGATCAGAAGTGGCCATAGCCGATAATGGATCCGGCACTGCAACTCCTGCTGAACCCGAAATTTCCTTTCAAAAGATAAAATTAAATTACAAGGTATTTGCCCGCTTTGCAATTCAATAAAAAGACAGCAGGGCTGCAAGGTATGGTATCTCACCATGCAGCCCTGCCTGCCCTCCAACTATTTTTTTCTTGCAGAGGCAACTTCTTCCGCAGTTACAGGGTCTAAATTATTACCGAAAGACGAACGGACATACGAAATCACCTCCGCCAATTCCCGATCACTTAAATGGCCATGCGGTGCCATGAAGTTGTTATAAATTTCACCGTTGACCTCTATTTTGCCCTGCATCCCGGTTAATACCACATAAATAACCGAATCCTTATTCTCAATATACACATTCGGAGTCAACGGCGGATACATGCCGGGAACACCCTTGCCATTCGGCTGATGGCAGGTTGCACAATAAGCCTTGTATACACTCTCGCCGGGATGTTGTTTTTCAGCCGTTTTTGACGCTTTCTTCACTTCGGTGAACATTGAAGTATCAACTGGCTGAGGTTTCTCTCCCTGATTGCCTCCGCATCCGGCAATCAGTAAAGTACAGGCCAGACTCAATGTAAAAATGATTCCTTTTTGCATGGACTAAAATTATAAAAATGATTGAACGGTTTAAACGGTTTTTGGTTCAGGAGGATATCTATTCGTTGGAAATACTTTCCGGATTCCGGCTCTTTGCCTGATTGTTTATACCTTTACGACTATTATACGTGATTTCTGGTATTACAGCCTGCTATTAATGCAAAAACGACAATGAATAACAGCTTTAAGTTCATTTGTTAGTAATTGTTCAATTAAAAACAGATCCTTTTCTTATTTGTTCGGGAACGAAAAAATTTCTGTTTTATTTTTTATTTCCTTGGAAGAAGACGCAATTTTTCATACGTTTATTTTTTCAATTTTACTAATTACAACTTGCGTATCCGGCGTCATTGCTTTGAGACGCCTCTCAACGGTATGGAACTCGCCAATAAACATCACCTTGGGCGTAAACTATTGCGTTCATGGCTCGTTTCATAAAATTTAACTTTTGGAAAACAGTTGATCAGTATTCAGCAAAGAAGATATGTTAATTAAGAATTGGCCGAAAAATAAAAAACCGTTATACTGGGTGACAGGAACCTGCCTTTTGGGGCTATTGGTTTTGGTCTTTTTACCGGCCATCTTTTCATCCGAACGCTTAAAAAATGGACTAAGCAGGTATGTGGATGAAGTAACCAATCATGAATACCAACTCACTGCCTCAGAGATTCATTTTAATCCTTTTACCGGCAGATTTTCACTCGACTCACTCCGGCTGGCAGGCAGAGCCGGGAAAGGGAGCTCTTTGACTCTGCAGGCAAAAAATATAACGGTAAGCGGAATAATCACTGACCTGTTGTTCCCTGGCCCCGGTTTTACGATCAGCAAACTAAAAATTACCGCGCCTCTGGCGGAGGTATATCGTGAGCGTACCGATAAAGGCAGAGAAGCCACTAAAGAAGAATTGTTTTTGAAGCTACAGACAATCTTCAGCAAATCTTTACGAAAGATTGTTATAAAAGATATTGAGATACAGGACGCAAAAATAAATTATTATCTGGGAAAGGAAACCCCTCGTTCCTCTCGTTTTATTCACCATTTTGACCTGATCGTCACCGGTTTTTCAATGGATTCCGGAATGATATCCCGGCGGAAAGATTTTTTTCATGCGGATGAGGTCTTTTTTAAGATCCGCAATTTCAACAGGATGCTGGGTGACGGCAGGCATCAGGTCCAGGTGGATGAATTATCCTATTCCATGCAGGATAAAAAACTGAGAGGAGAAAACATCAGACTTTTCCCTGTCGACACGATGGTTCGTTCCGCGACTCTTTACTGGGTAAAAGTTCCCGCCGTTGAAATGGAATGGAATATTCCGGTTCAAATAACAAACAGTGACTCGATCAAAATAAAAACGCTGGATCTGAAGCAAAGTGAAATCAGGATAAAACCTTCCATCCGGACGACTAACGCCAATCTGAGAAATTTGCGGGATTTCGACCTTTATGAGCTTTTCAGAAATGATTTTAAATTGCTTACCATCGATCATCTTTCGATGGAAGGCACAAAAATGCGCATCGATTCCAGAAATGAAAATGACAGTATCTTTCAGGAATTGAAAAGCATTCAGATCCATATGAACGGCTTCATACTGGACTCGGCCTCCTGGATGGATCAGACTAAAATTCTTTATTCGGATAATTTCAAGCTATCGATTGGTTCCTATCTGCTGAAACTTAACGACCATGTGCATCAATTTTCCGCTGACAAAATATTTGCATCGAGCAAAGATAGCCTTATTCAATCGTCTCAGATCAGATTGATCCCTGTGAATAACACGATCAAACTTCCGGCAACAGTCAACCTGGATTGCGACAGTGTACGCCTCTTGTCGGTCGATTTCACCCGGCTGTTTCATCACCGCGAAATGTTATTGCATGAGATTACCGCATTTAACCCAGTCGTGAGCATTGATCAGTTCGGGAAGCCTGCAACGCAAAACAGGGATCATCAAAGTTTGCTATATCATTTTATCGGCAATTATATTAAAGGCATTTATGCGCAGATTGTCGCAATTGAAGGCGGACATCTGGCCGTTCATAATTTGCAGGACCCCTCCGATACCGGGATTATTGAAGCCGGCATTGATTTCAGACTGACCGGCTTTTCGATCGATTCAATCACAGCGAACCAGACCGAAAAGTTATTTTATGCCACGGAACTCGATTTAAGCTTCAGCGACTATAATATGAAGCTTGCTGATGAAATTCACCGTTTACAAGTTGGGCAGGTCAACATATCGAGTGTCCAAAAGCTTATTTCAATCAAAGATCTGCATCTTTTCCCCGATAGCCGGATCAATATTCCTGAGGTTCTTGATCGGATGAAAAGAACTGAATTATACCGGCTGAAAATTCCGGCCCTCACCTTGTATAATACAGACATCAACCGCGCCTTCTTTAGCAAAAACTTGCAGATCAGCCATTTTTCCATCACGAAGCCTGATATCTATATTGAACTGTTTGGCGCTTTAAAAAAACAAGAGAAAGAATTTAATCTGAACGAATTTTATGAGTTGCTAAACAACTATCTTGTTCATATTCAGATCGAAGAATTCGATGCCACCAATGGCCAGTTACGGTTGGTTAATCATAGCCGCAAAGGCAAGACCATTGATCTGACCAACCAATTCAGCCTTCATTTGGATCACTTTGTTCTGAATGACAACGAACTGAATAAAGACAGATTATTGTTTTCAGATCACTTTGAACTGACGTTGAAGGATCATCTGTTTAAACTTTCTGACAACGTCCATCTTTTGAAAGCAAAAGAAATAAGCGTCTCTTCAAGGGATGCATCGGTATCCGTTTCTGATGCCTTGCTTTATCCGCTGATCTCCAGCCCGGCTTACCGGGATCTTCCATGGCACCTTTTGATCAAGATTCCGCAGGTCAAACTGGAGCATGTCGACATGAAGCAAATCTATTTTAATCATATTCTTCAGGTTGGCAGCATTTCAATCGACTCACCGGTCATCGAAATTTTCAAGAACCTTGAAAGAATAAAATTGAATTTTAAAGATCCGGCCATCCCGCTCCCTGAAGAAATGAAAGAACTGACCGTTGGCAAAGCTTCACTAAAAAACGGTATACTTAAAATATACAAAAACAAAACGGATCAGCAAAAACTAATTGCCGGAGCCAATATTGATTTCCTGATCAGCGATGGTTCACTGAAAAGGTCGCCCGATACGCCTACAGCCAGGTTCTCCTCGGAAAATATAGAAACCAGACTAAGCGGATTATACTTTAATCCGGAAAAAATTTCATATTCGATCAATGTTGAACAGATTGACTTTTCTTCAAAGAAACAATTTTTGCAATTCACAGGCCTCGATATCCGTGCAACAAATACTGGTCAGAAAAAGGTAATCGCGGGTATCAGCATTCCCTCACTTCGCTTCGAGCAACTTGATCCGGTCGATGCATTTCAAAATAACCGCTTTCATTCAGGGCTCATTCATTCAGTCAAGCCTGTATTTACACTGAACCAGGCGGAAGAACAAACCACTAAAAATCCCCTTTTCATCCAACTTCCTCCTGATATTTTACCACTGATGGATGAACTTTCGGCCGGGAAAGTGACCGTTGAAGATGCATCATTTATTTTTCAGCAAAAAAATAAAAAAAAGGAATATGCTCATATATCGGTCATTCTTGATGGATTCCGGCTCGATAGTGTTCGCTCTGAAAAACCTTTAGGATCAACTAATCTGACCGTTTACAAAGACAATAATCAATTCACAGATAAACGCAAGCATTATGATTTCCAAATTGACCGAATTTCCTTCTCCGGGATTAAAAATACATTCTCCCTGACCGGTATAAAAATCCTGCCCCGGTATTCAAAGGAAGCCTATCAAAAGATCATCCGTTATCAGGCTGACCACTATGCCGGAAATATTGATAAAATTGATTTGACTGGTATTAATCTCGACCGTTGGTTTGAAAAACGTGAACTGAAAGCAAAAGCTGCCCTGATCACCCACCCGCAAATTGATATCTACAGGGATAAACGCACTCCCTTCAATGAAAAACAGTTCAGACCAATGCCCCAGGAACTGATCAGGCAGATTGATCTTCCGTTTTATTTCGATTCGGTCAATGTAACCGGAGCGAATATCACTTATGCTGAACAACCTGAAAATCTGCCAGGAGCCGGAACAGTCCGGTTTTCGGATTTAAACGCGCAATTATTCCCTTTTACAAATATGAGTCCGTCGAAAGATCAAACGGTGACCCTCCTTGCAAACAGTCTGTTTATGAATTCATCGAAGTTGAACGTACGGATGGATTTTAATATGACTTCACCTGCACGCCAGTTCAAAGTAAAAGGGTCCCTTTCTCCCTTTCAACTGGCAGCATTGAACCCGGTTACCGAATTCAATGCCCAAATCCTGATCCGTTCGGGTGAATTAAACCGATTTGATTTTCAATTTCAGGCTGATTCACTGAAAGCAATTGGCAAGCTGTGGTTCGCCTACGATAATTTGAGAATCTCCATTCTGGAGCAAAAAGATGGTGACACAAAAGAATCCAAATGGCTGAGCTTTCTGGCAAATAACCTGATGCTGAAATCAAAAAATCCAAGAACAAAAACGCTTATGCCCGACGACATTTATTTCGAACGCGATCCAAAAAGATCGATCATCAATTACTGGTGGAAAACGATTTTTAGCGGAGCAAAAAATACATTTGGAATAAAGGAGGAGGAGTAATTAGTCAACCCTCTTCCGGTCTCCTTTACTGATCTTCCGTATGCTGTATGGGGTTTTGTGCTGTGACTCGTAATAAGTTCTCATTTGCATTTCAGCAAGGATCCCGATTGTAATAAACTGAACGCCGGTGAGGATGAGTATGAGCCCCAGTATCATGATGGGTTTTCCCCAAATGTCCTGACCATAAAGTTTAAGGATCAACAGGTAAATATTAATAGCCACACCAACCAGAAACGAAATAAAGCCAAGGAAACCGAAGAAATGCATTGGCCGCTGCATATACCTTCTAAAGAAAACCATCAGAATAAGATCGCTGAATACACGGGAGGTGCGGCGCAGGTTATATTTTGATTTTCCATATTTCCTGGCCCTGTGATTCACATCCACCTGGGTTAGTCTGACTGAACCTTCATAAGCAAGCAGTACCGGAATAAACCGGTGTAATTCCCCGTAAATATGGATACTTTTGATGGCTTCATTCGTAAATACTTTGAGTGTACACCCCAAATCCCTCATGGTCGTACCAGTCGATTCCCGAATCATGTAATTAGCAATCCGACTCGGTATTTTCCGGAAAAATGCGCCGTCTTTTCTATTTGCCCTCACACCGGCGACCATATCCCAGTTACCATCCCGGCACATCTTCAACATCATTGGTATATCGGCAGGATCATTTTGTAAGTCGCCATCGATCAGAGCGATATATTCCCCGGAAGCCTGGTCAATACCTGCCTGCAAAGCCGAACTTTGTCCGTAATTCCGTTTCAGTTCGACCAGCATAAAATGATCATCTTCAATTGACCGGATCATTTCCCGTGTCTGGTCAGTAGAGCCATCATCAACAAAAATGGCCTCATAATCCATGCCGGCAAGGACCGCTATGATCTGTTCGCTAAGAGGCTTGATATTCTGTTCTTCATTGTAAACACAAATAACCAGACTTAATTCTTTCATCCTGATTTTACATTAAATTATCTGAAAACATACACGAAAGTAAAAAAAAGATAGAACAACTCATCTGACTTCTGACAATAGCACTCGATATAACCAAAAAAAAGCTCCCGTTTGCCGGGAGCTTCCTTGTGTCGGTCGATTATAAATTTAGTTTCTTCCTTATGTTTTTGGGAATGGCATCTTTGTGAACCATGATGCTCATCGTTTTATAGCGAACGTAGGGTTTCGAAGCAAAGAAATAACCACCGTAATCGTTATAGTTGCCCCATGAATTTTTTACTTTATAGTAGAAGTTGCCTGCCTGGTCTTTCGCTGTACCCATGATCAGCATGCCATGATCGTCGGTGGTTTGGTAATTGTCGAAGCTGATCTGGCGCATTTCCTGGGTAATCTCTTTTTCCTTTCCAGGGTTCTTTAATTCATAAAGTTTCTCTTCTTTTTCCTTTTCTGAAAGCTTTTCCCATTTTGCAATTTCTGCATCAGACATTTCTGCTTTATCCATTTCAGGGATTACAGCGACACCTTCCTTTGATGTACTAAAACCTTTTTCACTCACATCAGCAGCCCAGGCCACTGTATAACCGTTTTGGATCGAATTATCGATAATAGCCTCCATTTCTTCCATCGGAACATTGTATACTTCTTCCCACATCCAGTTGTCAGGGATCTCAATGATGAATTTGGTATAAAAAGGATGATGCGTATAAGAAGTAATTTCAACGTAATCGTCCAGGTTCAGTCCTACGTAGTCTCTTGCAAAACTTAACGGTGTATATTCCTTTCCTTCATATTGAAATTTTTCAGGAAGCCCTCCCAGATAAGCATTCAAGGTTCCCTGTATGACTTCATCCCATGCCCCGCTGAGTTTTTTATTTCTGTTCAGAATAACTCCGTCAACCTGATCTTTGAGGATCTCGTCCATTTCGCCGTGAACATGTTTTTCTTCCCCGTAATTTAATCCGGCATAAACGGATTCAGGGACAATTCCATAATTCTTAATGATATAGGTTACATCGTGAAAAGCACCACCAGCCGAAAAATTCAGGTTTCCATGAACCCGGACATCTTTTACAGCCTTCTCGTTGTAGGTATGCCACACGATGTACATTTCAGACAAATCAACTTCAGGTTTACCCAGACGAAGCATTTCTGCTTCGAGAAACCCAAGACCTGAAAATGACCAGCAGGTACCTGAACGGTACTGATCCTTTACTGATGTCACCGGTAGTTCTTTCGTAACAGTAAAATGGTAACCTTTTTCTTCTTTCTCATCCTTCTTTTCGTCCTGAGCATATACTGCAACATTGGCCAGGAAAATTATTCCGGTAAGCAGGGCGTACAATCTGATATTCTTCATTTGCTTAAATTTACTTTTTCAACCCAAACTGCTATGTTCCCATCCTAAAAATTGTCCAAAGATAATCAAACATTTGCCGGATACGGATGTACGGGAAATGTTCCAGAACAGAAAATGATCACCACGGCTTATTTCGAGGCTGATTACCGGATGAGTATGATCGATTTGATTTCCGTTACAGGAAAAACACGTTTTTCTTTGAAAAAAACGACCTGCTGACGCTGAAAAAGGATTTACTCTTTTCCTGTTTTACTATAACGATACTCCTTTTCCTGTAATTCAAACACATATTCTACACTCATGTTGCTTCCATTCTACACAGGAAACACGCCTTCCCGGCCCTGTTGTGAATGCCTGCCCACAATGGTATAACTTTTGGCGGATGCAACAGAAGTTAAACTAAAATTAAAAATTCCTTTACTGTTTCAGAGGTTTGTAACATTTGGTTACTTAAATTTGCGTTGCGGTTTCCACATGCAATTTAAAAACTAAAAAATCAATTCACTATGAAAAAGCTTTCTGCCCTCCTGTTTATTGTTATCGGCTTAACCAATCTGGTGTTCTCTCAAGACGTTACCAGAATTCGGGAGTTAGGTATCTATACTTCCGATTTCGATGATTTTGGGATACGATTCAAAACAGGAACCAACGACCTGATGTATCGTTTTTCAATCGCCTCCCTTAATCTGAGCAATGCAGAATATGACTTTGGGAGTGGCAACATCAAAGACGAAGATGAGTTTGGGATTAGCCTGGCTGGTGGAATCGAAATTCCTGTTTCAATGAATGACCGTTTTGACCTTTTCTACGGGGGCGAAATATCATTTCAACACAGCAACAGTGATATTGTGAATGAAGAGGAAGTATCACAGCTAAAATTTACCAGTATAGGAGCAGGAGCTGTATTGGGATTCTCCTATTATCTTTCACCAAAAGTTAAACTCTCTGCTGAAGTCGTTCCGGGCCTTAATTTTGTGACAGTCAAAGAGGACGATGTGGAAGTCAATGGCTGGAAATTTCAGATTGACAGCCAAACCGCGGGCATTACGCTAAGTTTTTGTTTCTGAAGTCAAGATATTCTCCGAATTTAAAAAGCCGGTCGTAATCATACGGTCCGGCTTTAAACCAATTACATGCCGGTCAATTCATTTAAATACAATTCCAGATTAGTGTAGGATTCATTCAACGTGTATTGACTGCCATCCGATTGATCATTCGCTTTTAGCCGGTGCGTGTCTTCCCATGCGTCGGGCATGCCGTCATGATCACTGTCAGCCGAAGCTGGTTGCGAAGAAAGTTCAGGCCATCCTCCGACCTCTTCCTGCGAATCAATAATTCCCGGTCTCTGGCTATATGTCCCCGCATAAGCCGCTGTTCCTTTTTGCACTTCCGAAATGATCCGCTCGTCAACGGCATCGCGAATAAGACTGGCCCCAACTGAACTTATCACCGACTGATAAGCTTCCTGTGCCGTTTGTTCCGGGATTTTAACAGAATAAAATGCCTTGTCCGCCTTTACCGCGCTGACTGCTGCTTCCGTATCTACACCACCATTCCAGTTATTGGATGTGACAGGCGGATTTCCCTCTACATAATTCCCCGAAACGTAAAAACAACCGTAGGGATAATTCTCCGAAGTTGTAATATTTAAAACACGGTTCCGGACGCTCTTTTTTGTCCCCGGCCCCGCTTTAAAATAATTATTCACCACGTTATGGTTTCCGCGTTCACCTCCGTAAATACTGTTATCACCCCAGTTATACAAGACATTATTCCGGAAATCGACGAGATCGGTCCAGGGCACCTGGTAACGGGCACCGTTAAAACGGGGATTCCGGCTAAGATTATGCGCAAATAAATTATGGTGGAAACTGACAGTATCACCCCCCCAGATACCACCATAACCATGATTTCCCTTCTCATGTACCGAATGATTTAAGGCTTCACTGATGATGCACCACTGAACTGTTGACTGATGCAGTTCATACAGCGAAGCTCCTTCATCGGTGGCCCAGCTAAAGCTGCAATGATCGATCAGGATATTACGCCTGTTCCGGCACGAAAATGCATCATCCTGAACTTTTATAATATCACCAAGGCGGAAACGCATAAAGCGGACAATAACATTATCCGTTTTGATGCTGACCGGATAGCCTTTAATACAAATGCCATCGCCAGGGGCCGTTTGTCCGGCAATGGTCAGATTTCCGTAATGAATGTCCAGGGGCGATTTCAATTCGATGGTTCCCGAAACATTAAACACAATGGTGCGGGTCTCATTTTTTTGGATGGCCTTGCGAAGACTTCCTTCCCCACTATCGTTCAAATTGGTCACCTCATAAACGGTTCCACCCCGGCCGCCGGTCGTGTATTTCCCGGCGCCTTCAGCCCCGGGAAAAGCGATTTGTCGATTTACTGAAGGATTTTCCGGATCAGATTGTCCATCGGAATTATCACCTGAACAGGAAATGATCCCCAGGGAAAACAGTACGATCAAAAAATACAATTGATTAAAATTCATATTTCCCGGTTTAGTTTGATAATTCAGTAAAGATACATGATTAACAGGAAATAAGCCGGAGACAAATTACTTTTAGATAGGGAATTTTGATAAAACAGGGAGGTCGAAACCGGGTTTAATTTCCGTTCCGACCTCCCTTTGCCAGTTAATTCCTGCCCTAAACTATATGTACACTATATTTCTTTATAATTTTTCATTGTTTTTCTGTTAAAATACCCTAACGTTTCGTAACTTTTGTGTGAAAAAACCACTTAATCTAAATTTCCTGATGCCCGAAATATTAATCATTGAAGATGAAAAAGAATTGAGGGAAGGAATGGCAGAACTGTTATCGTTTGAAGGTTATGAAGTTGTCCAGACGACGAATGGAATTGAAGGGATTCAGGCGGCCTCAGTAAAAGTTCCTGATCTGGTTCTGTGTGATATCAAAATGCCTGAAATGGATGGCTTCGAAGTCTTGCATCAGCTTAAAATGCATGATGCCTTTACGTTGGTTCCCTTTATTTTTATTTCTGTATTAAAGGAAAGAGATCATATTCGCAAAGGAATGATATCGGGAGCTGATGATTATCTGGCCAAACCTTTTACAAGAGATGAGCTTTTAGCGGCAATTACCACAAGGCTGGATAAATTTTCCCGGCAGGAATTGGTCATTAAACGAAGTATTAGCGAGATTGTGTCAAGGTTTGATCATGATATCCTTCGCCTGAGCATAGCGAATGACGATCAATTTAGTCCAATTGAATGGGTATCCGGCAATCAATCATTAAAAAAGCAATTGTACGAAAAAGGATTGCCAATGATGCGGGAAACCATTCATTTGATTGAAACAAATAACATTATTCAAGGCATAAAAACACTCATTCAAAAAGAATTACAGAATGACAACAGCAATACTGAACCACAAAAAAAGCTGCTGCTGGAGCTAAAAAATAAAGTAGACAGAAAAGCGATGTTGTCAGATAATCTAACTGTTTTTCAACTAAAATTCAATCAGTTGTATCCTCATTTTACAGCAGGTTTTACTCAATTTTTCCCTTATCTCACGCAATATGAATTGATGCTCACATCAGCAATGCTCATCGGATTGAACACTCACCAGATAGCTGATCTGTTAAATATCTCTGCTGAAAGCATTAAAAAAAGCCGGTACAGGCTGAAAAAGAAGCTGGGATTGGAAAAGCAGGACGACTTATTGCAATTTATTCAATCATTTAACTCAATCGAATCTAAACCGAAGGCTCCTGATAAAAGAAAAACAATTCCTGTTTAGTTAATTCAGCGATGTCTCGGCAGCGTAATCCTGAATGTTGTGCCTTTATCATTCTCCGGATTCACAGTGATATCACCTCCATGTCTCCGGGCAAATTGTCTGGATAAAGTCAATCCAAGTCCTGATCCATGTATCGTCCCAACATTTGAGCCACGCTTGAACGGTTCAAAAATCATCTCCATTTCTCCTGCAGGAACACCTATCCCCTGGTCCCTAACCGCAATGATGATATTATTCTTAGTATGTGATAACTCAACACCTACTGTCGATCCTTCAGGCGAGTATTTAAAACTATTTGACAATAAATTTTCAATCACTTGTCTGATCATAAATTGATCGATCCCGGCATATAAAGGGACATTGAATTTTTTAAATGCTAGAATATGAGTACAGGGACCGACTTCAAGATGTTCCTGTATAATTTCAGAAAGAAAACTATTGATTTCCTGTTCAACCGGTAAGAACTTCATTTCTCCCTTCCCAAAAAGAGAAAGATCTGAAACGTTGTCAATAATGCGCTTCAAAAATATCACATTCTTTTTAATCCGGTTAATCTTTTGAGCAATTTCATTCCTGGACATTCTTTCAAAATAAGCATCCAACAGATCTGCAGACACAAGAATAGTTGCCAGTGGGATACTGAATTCGTGGGAAATCATTGACACAAAGTAATCATTTAATTCATTTAATACTTTTTCTTTTTGGCGCTCTTCGGTCAACGAAGTTTCAAAAATTTCCGGGAAAAAAGTATCCTCATGGGCTCCGGTTATCCGTTCAGACTCTTCCGGGTGAAGCACAGACAGCAGTTTTGATGCAGTTTCCCTGATCTCTCTTGCTTTTTTCGAATTCCTTATAATATGGTCGCTTAAAACCAAAGACACATAATTCCTTGAGCATCCGACTTTTTTAGCAATCCTGGTCAAATTGCCTTTTAAGACTTCCATTTGCTTTTGATTAAAATCTGTCATAGCTTTGTTGCGCTCACAAAAACAAATTCGAGATAATTATCTAATATACGAAAAATAATTATCTAATTTTTATGACTGAAAAAGAAAAGATAAAGCAGTACCTTGCCTTTAAAGGAATTAGAAAAACAAGTTTTTATGCTGAAACAAGCCTTTCCAATGGCTTTTTAGAAAGCGGAAAGAGTTTAGGCGTCGATAAAATAAAGATAATTATCTCAAAATACCCTGATTTGAATCTAAATTGGTTGATTTTTGATGAGGGTGAAATGTTAAAGAATAAAGAAGAAGGATATATTGCTAATAAAAACTTCCTTGCAGAGACGAAAAATATCAAGGACGAAACCTACCAAAGACGTGATCAATCAGAAGAATGTGAAGTTTATTCTGAGCCTGAAACGAACCTTCAGAAATGCAGGTTAATAACCGATGGAACTATCGTAAAACAGGAAATCCCGTTATATAATCTCGAAACCTGTTCCGGACTTGTATCATTATTTCGTGATCCGGCAAAACAAAAGCCTGTAAACCATATTCGCATCCCGGGCCTGACTAAATGCGACGGGGCTATCTCTGTTTCAGGAGACAACATGTACCCTTTATTACAAGCGGGAGATATGGTTTTGTATAAACAGATTAGCGACATAGGAGGCGGCATCTTTTGGGGTGAAATGTACCTCCTCTCCATTGATCTGGACGGAAATGAATATATTATAATCAGATACATCCAAAAGAGTGAAAAGAGTGAATTTATAAAACTCGCCAGTTACAATCGGGCCTACAGTGATCAGGATATACCCATCGAAAAGGTCAAAGCGCTGGCGCTTATAAAAGCGTGGGTCAGGATCAGTTCGATGAAGTAAAATTCTGCATACCTTTTGCTGCTGTATCAGCATTCCGGGACAGCATTTCAATCAAAACATCCAGGAGGAACAGAGGCATCGAGATTAAAGTTCGGCGCCATAGACGCCTGGGTTCACAAATCAGGCGGGGCATCCATTCCAGTCCTATTCTTTGCCAAAATATGCCAGGCCGATGAACAGTTCCGGCATAAAAATCGAAGACGGCGCCAATGGCACAAATAACCTTGACATTCAACGCTGCTTTATGTTCGTGTACCCACTTCTCCTGTTTGGGAGCAGTCATGCCGACAAACAAAATATCAGGAGCAAAATTATTTACGATCCTTATCATTTCCAGGTTTTCTTCACCCGAAAATACCGGTTTATAGGGAGGACTATATGTGTTTACCTGTATGGAAGGATATTCCATATTGACCCGTTCGGCAATCCGTTGCAGTGTTCGTTCACTTGAACCCAGATAGAAGACTTTGAGACTTTTCCGCTGGGCATCATCCAAAAAGCGCTGATGAATATCTGACCCGGCAATGCGGGCAATCCTCTGACGGCAGATCATTTTTGCAGCCAACACAATGCCAAAACCATCAGGGATCAATATTTCAGCCTGTCGCAAAGCTTTTCGGAACAGGTCATCTTTTTTTGCCACACAATAGGAATGAGGATTGATCGTATTGATGATCGTTTGCTTTTCAACCGGCAGTTCCGGATAAAGCGTACTGATTTGATACCCCAATAACAGCACAGCAATAACGGTTAAGTTTGATCAGGAAGTTTTTTAGCGGGTATATTCCTGCCGGGCGGTAGGATCAGGCATGATCCGCATCAGGATGTATTTCAGCCGGTTTTCGAAAGCAGCAAGTGTAAATTCACGCTCATATTTTACCCGGCCGGCCGCTCCCATTTGTTTTCGCAACGCCGGATCATTAATTAAAAGCTCCAACCTGTCAGCCAGAGACTGAATGTCATGTTGAGGCACCAGGAATCCGGTCCTGCCTTCTTCAACAATTCCCGGTATCCCGCCTTCACAAGTAGAAACAACAGGAAGGCTGTGCTGCATGGCTTCCAACAGAACAAGCGGGAAGCACTCATTATGATAAAAGGTAGGAAAAGCAAAAATATCGGCGCACAAAAACAGGTCTTCTTTTTCCTGTCCGTATTTCCTCCCGGTGTAATCCACGGTGTTGGTTAAACCCAGGCTGTTTATTTTTGACAGAAATTCCTCTTCGCTTATGTCACCCTCGCCTCCTGCGAAGGCACAGTGATACTTTACATTTCTTTCCGACAAAATCCTGCATGCATGCAGCAGGATATATACTCCTTTCGATTCAATTAAGTTGGAAAGAAAAAAGATCTGGATGGTATCGGAAGAACCTCTAACGGTCAGCGCCTTCCGGCTTTGAGTTTTTGAACGTTGGCCCTGTTCCGGTATTCCATTCGGGCAATAATGCACGCACTTCATCGACACGTATTTTTGAATATCCGGGTACAGATACCGGGATAACAGGATTACTTCGGTATTGCTGAATACAATGTAGTATAACAGGCTCTCGGGAAGCTTCTGTTTCCGGGCGCTTAGCCCTTTATTATGGAAGTGGCAAATAAGCCTGACACCAAACAGTTTTACCAGCAAAATGACTGGCAAATCTTTGTAAAAACCGATCCCTTTCATTGTAGGGGTAAGATAAACCACACGCGGCCGGAATGCAACGAGATGCATAGCCGCTTTACATAAAAGCCTTCCATACAGTCCAGCTTTTCTGAAACTACTTTTACCGATATCACCAATATGATCCGAGATCCCCAGATTGATATACCGGCAATCGAACGCCGTGTTAATGACAGAACTGTCCCTGATATACTGGCCCACCATTGCCGCACCATGAATCGGGGGAGGAAGATGAAGGATAAAAAGAATTCTCACTATTCTGAGCGTTATCAAAGTATTTGATTAACCTTTTACCAAAGCTATCATGATGACCAACGGCATATTACGATAATCCTTTGTACGTTCTTTTTATTACGTTCTGAAGGAATCGGGGGACAAATGCAAATACGATAAACAGATATATCTTAGAATTGAAAATGTTATATTTAAGCGCTTTAATTGAATATCTGAATGCATTCTTTCTATCGTAAATCCTTACAAAAACAGAGGTCCTCATTTTGTACCAATGAGAAATATATTTTTTTATTGATTTATCTCCATATTTACTCGCAAGATTTATTAATTCCTGACCAATAAAATCATGCAGGTCATGTAAGCGTCCGGGAGGTTGAGAAATTTCGTGTGATTGATCGAGAACGTAAACTGAATGTGGTTGACGATTATAAGCAATTCTATTTCGGACCGCTAACCTTGCCCAGGTTAGCAGATCTTCACCTGATTTTATACCTACAGGAAAACCTTCCACTGCAAGAAGAGCTTCTTTCTTTACGACAACGGCAGAAGTCCAAAGGGGCGGATGCGAACAAGAAGCCACTTCAAAATAGTTACTTAATATACCCTGTTCTCCGTGAAAAGGAATTTTATTCAACTCGATTTTTTTGCGGTTCCCTCTATAATCCTGTAATAAATATGCAGTTCCGAGAACTTTGGCTTCAGGATAATCACTGTTCAATTTCTTTATGGTTTCAAGGTAATCCGGAAACCATTCGTCATCCGCGTCCAAAAAGGCAATCCAATCACCAAGCGACACTTCTATCCCTTTATTTCGGGCTGAAGATACTCCTCCGTTCGGTTGACTAATTAATCGAACCAAAGGATGGTCCAGGTCTTCAACCAACTGTTCTGAACCATCCGTAGAACCATCGTTCACCACGACAACTTCAAAGGGTTTTATTCGCTGATTCAATATTGATTCCAGCGTTTGTAAAATCGTCTCACGTTTGTTATATAAAGGAATAACTACTGATATATCCATTGATCCTCTTTTTTTAAAAGGGCATAAGCCATGCCCATTAAGGCAAAATGAAAATTCCCAAATTGAAGGGAATATTTCAGAATATTGTCTGAATACATAAATCCTAAAAAAGGAATAAAAAGTGTCAAAGAAGTCAGAACCGCTACCTGAAAATAATAGTTCTGGCTCCTCCTGGCTATTTTTAACAGATCAAGGAACTGAAGAGTAATACCAACAAAAAGCAAAACCAAACCTACAGCGCCATAGTTATAACGCACAGCCAGGTAGTCGTTATGTACCTCTGTTAGTTTACTGCCTGCCCGTTTCAAAAGAGCCAAATCAGCCCTGGGACCATGTCCCCAGACCGGCTTTTCAGCAATACCGGATTGAACCAGATTATACAGGTAAGTCCTTCCGTTGGCATTAAAATCATTATTTTCGTGATAATTGACCAGATCCGATATACTTCCGGAACCCGAATAAAATGTCTTTTCCTGAAAACTATCTGAATAAAATGTGAATAATCCAATAATCAGGGTTAAAATAACCATGCCAATCTTTGTTCCGATTTTCCTGTTGGCAAAATGGAGAGAAGCTATTGCAATGATCATTAACATTCCCATCCGGGTGACCTGAATAAACGGGATGATTGACAAGAACAGGTAATTTCGTAATGCGGTTATGTTGTTCCTCAAAAAATAATCCGTGATTACCAGGGTCGCAGCCAGTACAATCGTCATCACAAGAGGCGCCCCGTAACTAATATCTTTAATGCCATAAGTACGGATGTAAAATTGCAACGAAAAAAAGACCAGAAAAATAATCAGATATCTAAACCATTTGGTAATTGTAATGAGTACTTTAGACGTATAAACCAGGCCAGAAGCAATCCACCCCACCAGAATTGAAACGATATACTGCAATGATAGCTGAAATCCGTAAAAGGAGAAATCATAGATCAGATAGATAAAGAGATACAGGATCCATGGAAGCCAGATGGAGATTGGAAAAGTCTTTTGCGGGGTAGTTACCAAATAAAACAATGAGATCAGAAATACGGTTACCCATCCCCAGCCGGTCAGGTTAAACCCTGCAATAGCATATGGTATAAATGGAACAATAACAAAATAGGGCAATGCCGCCGTCAAAAATAAAATCCTGAAATAATTTAAGGTTTTTTGCTCCATTTGAAGAAAATCATAATCTGAACGGTACTAATATGGACTTTTCGCAACAGAATTCATTTTGCAGGCAAAAAACCATATTTATTTTCCACTCTCATCCAACATCTCATACAGACTTTTCATTTTTATCTGATAGAATGTCAATGAAAATGGATGTTCTATTCTGTCCAAATCAATTGGTAAAAACTTCTTCTGAATATTTTTATTGGCAAAATCAATCAGAATGGATGCAATCGCTTCCGGATCTCCGGAGTCGACCAAGATTCCGCGTTTTCCATAGTCAATGACCTCCGGCAAACCGCCAACGTTTGCGGCAATAACCGGTTTTCCCATTGCGATGGCCTCTGCTGCCGTCAACCCAAACCCTTCGAAACGGGATGGTACAACGACAAGATCCATCAATGCCATCTGACGCATAGCTGCTTCCCAAACAACCCCGCCATAAAAAATGATCCGTGAGGAAAAGTCAGTTTCTTCCGCCATTTTCTTTAATATTTCTTCGTCGGGACCTGTACCCACAACAAGAAGATACAGATGGGGAATCTGTGAAGCAATTTGGCCGAATGCTTTTATCAACAGATCGATCCCTTTTTCATACCGTAAGCGGGAAACGGCACCGATAATCAAGGCATTCTCCGGGATATTCAGTTTCTTTCTTTCATAAGCAGAATCTGTATTTTGTCTGATCTTCCTGATCTTTTCCAAATCAACTGCATTATATATGGTAAAATGCTTAGATTGATCTTTCAGGGATAGATTTTCATTAAAAAGCTGACCAGACCCGAACCAGGATATTTCAGCGTTAAGCGAAACCGAAATAAAACAAGTACAAAGTTTTTCAGCAGATTTTAATAGTATCCTGGCAAACCTGCCATGAGAAAAGGTACACGGCTGATGAACCGTAGCTAAAATTGTTTTCACAGAAGAGAGGCGTGCAGCCAGAATAGGTAAAGCTCCCGGAGCCATATATTGCACATGCACGGTATCCGGCGCCAGTCGCCTGATTTCCTTTCTCAATTGTATCACAAATCGAACCGGAGAGATGATCCGTTTCCACTTTAGCAAAATTACTTTACTGCCGGCATTCTTATATTGTTGCACCACCAACTCTTCAAATTCGAAATAACAAAGTGTCGTAACCTGATAACCTGCATTTTTCAGTGCATGGATCAGATTAAGGGTTTGTATTTCAGTTCCGCCCTGCAAAAGGCAGGGTATGGTTACCAAAACCTTCAAAACAATTTATTTTTGATGAATAACAATGGCCTTTTATAACAATTGCTCATATTCGTCAAATGCAAATCGATTTGATGGATTTCCTGAGTATTTCCTGACCATCCGGTCTTGTACTTTTCTTCACCCCGTAAAAAATCAAATAGATCTGTTCCCTTTTCAATAGCATCTTCAATTAACTTAAAGAGATGAATTTTCCCGGGTGAATAATTTTGCCACTCCTGATTGATAGCCGGCATATAGTAGTAATAACACCTGTTATATAAAAAGCCCAGGTGCCAGCTCAAGGTTTGCTCACCCACTTTCAATTCGGAGAAATGAACGGGACCATTTGGCAATCCACGATAAATCAGATTATGATGAAAATCCGGCGCCTTATACGCTTTTGACCATCTATGAGTGTGTCTTTCCATAAAACCGGTAAAAGATTGTTCCAACAGGAGCGGGTCTTTATAAGTGATTAGGTGAAGGTTACCCAATAGCTGTAACCGGCGTATCTGCCGTCGGATGTCGCCTCTCAATTTTGTGTTTAATGATTGCAGGAATTCGCCCCCGTAACAAAAGTGACCGATATACGCAAAAGAAGAAATTTCGATTACTTCTGAAAACCACGGGAAATGAGAATATTGACGCAGTCCATCTAAAATAAAGCTATCGAAGTAAAACCGCTGTGGTAAAGAATGCTTTAGTTCGACCCAAAAAGCAGGCATTATTTCAGTTGCGAAATTCTTTGTAACAACCAAAGGATCGTGGTAATCAAAATCGGAATACCCAACAGGTATGATCAATCGATAGCAGGCATTTTTCCAGTTTTGGATCCATAAAACAAGAGGAAGGAAAATGACTGTGTCCTGGAAGCGGGCGATACAAAAAGCAGGCTTAATATTCCGGATGCTCCGGTAGGTTTCTATCCAGGCCATACACAAAGCCGGATGAAAAAACACGTGACTGTTTATTGCATTTTCACACCACCGGAACCATTGCTGTTGAAAAGGTTCCGAATAGATGGTTTCCCAATCGGTGATCCATTCAAATTTAAAGGTACTCATACCTTTCAAGCACTTCAAAAGGTTTGGTAAAAGGGTAGAGCATAGACTTAGGCAATACGCCGCTCCAGGGTTTCCCTTCAGAAGATTTTGGTGTCAGATACCTGTTCATTAATTCTTCTTTCCGTTTCAGCTCTTTACTGATCTTCACTTTACAAAATCGCATCATGTTTAATTTTAGAAAATTCCATGGGCGCAGATGGTACCAGGTCCAAACCCAGTAAAGCCATAACTCTGGTTTATGATCAGACCGTTTGACTGCCTCAACGGCCAATTCACTGCACGCCACATGGTCTAAAGGCCAGTAATCAAGATCATGCGTAGCAAAAACAGCATCAGGTTTGATCCAATTGATCAGGTGGCTAAGTTGATTAACCCTTTTAATAAAGCCAGATTCACGGTAATGAGGAACAGTTCCGTCAGGGATATGCAACCAATAAAGGTTAGACAGCGGGATGCCGATATCTTTCGCGATCATTATCATTAAGCCAATCCTGGCTTTTCGAATCATTTCCTCATCTAAGCTTGCTCCCGATTTTTCCCCATCTGTTAAATAGACAATATGTACCTCAGTTCCTTCTTTAAGAATTCTTATTATCATTCCCCCCATTCCA
>Ga0074195_1002427_pt1 | contig 20854 bp, 20 predicted proteins | sample EPASupsiteHSE623_FD_64525 | JGI IMG/M metagenome (GOLD analysis project Ga0074195, IMG submission 64525) | Bioremediated contaminated groundwater from EPA Superfund site, New Mexico - Sample HSE6-23 | ecosystem: Environmental > Aquatic > Deep subsurface > Groundwater > Contaminated ...
AAAGGGCTTTGTTGGCAAATGCCTAGGGTAAAGGCACGGGTATAAATGTTTCCTCCGCTCTGGGCGGAATCTCAATCGGCAACCACTCCCGCACGTTGTGCAGGCGGATCATGGGCCGATTGGTGATTCAAGCCCCGCTCCGGAAACATTTATACCCGTGCCTCTCGTTTCATTGTCAGCAAGCATCATGTAAAGGCAGCCTCATTTATTTTTAAATTAGGTATAGATGGGATACCGGTTTTCCTTGCACGCCGTCGTATTCATCTTGGTGCCAACCGCCAACAGGAAGGCAGGGAAGCGCCCTTTGTTCGAAGACGACGGAGACCGCCGGGAAGTTTCTCTGCTTTACTAGGATAACAGCGAAACGGGAGGCGGTCTGACAGTACGAGGAATGCAGTAAAAGAGTCGTCAAGTTGGGCGCTGCTGACTTCCTGTTGGCGGTTGGCGCCTTAGATGAATTCGACGGCAGTGCCGGAAAACCGGTATCCCATCTATACCTGTAATTAAAACTAAGGAGAGCCGATTTTTCTTCCACCTTTTACCGTTGTCACGACCCTAGCGGAGTTTTGGTTTTGCCCGGTTAACTGCCTCTCCCTCTTGTTTAAAAAAGGGCTGTCTTTTTTTAGACAGCCCAAGTTTTACATGATATTTACCACGCTAGTTTAGCCGTTTGCGGCGGTCTCCTGAATGTCGGTGGGAAGCTGCTTCAGGAACCTGCCGATACGCTCGATTGCTTCGGTAATGGATTCCACGGAGGCTGCATAGGAACAGCGGACATGGCCCTCGCCATTAGCTCCGAAAACATTACCGGGAACCACGGCCACCTTGGCCTCCATGAGCAGTCTTTCAGCAAATTCATCCGAGGACAGACCGGTGTGTTCTATTGATGGGAATGCATAGAAGGCGCCCTTCGGTTCAAAACACGGCAGGCCGATTTCACGGAAACCCTTCAGAACAAGCCTGCGCCTCCTGTCATATTCGGCAACCATCCTGCTCATTTCCTCGGCGCCGTTCTGCAGCGCTTCCAGGGCGGCCATCTGGGCCATCACAGGGGCACACAGCATCGTATACTGGTGTATCTTGGTCATATGGCTAATGACCTCGGGGTGGCCGCAGGCATATCCCAGGCGCCAGCCTGTCATCGCATAAGCCTTGGAAAACCCGTTTAACAGGACAGTCCGGTTCTTCATGGCCGGCAGGGCAGCAAAGCACGTGTGCTTTCCTTCGTAGGTCAGGTGGTCATATATTTCATCCGATATAACAATCAGGTCATGCTTCTTGACTACCTTGGCTATCTCCATCAGTTCTTCCCCGGAGATAGTGGCGCCGGTGGGGTTATTGGGATAGCTGAGGATCAGGGCCTTGGTCCTGGGCGTAATCTTTTCCTCTATCTCAGATGCCTTAACCCGGAAGCCGTTTTCCATAGTGGTAGGTACGCTGACCGGAATACCACCGGCCAGGCTGGTACATGGGGAGTACGATACGTAGCAAGGTTCGGGGATCAGCACCTCATCACCGGGGACCAGGACCGCCCGCAGGGCCAGGTCCATCGCTTCACTTACCCCTACCGTTACAAGAATATCGGTGCGGGGTTCGTATTTCACCCGGTATGTATTATTCAGGTACCGGGCAATTTCCTCCCGGAGTTCCAACAAGCCCCAGTTGGAAGTATACATGGTATAGCCTTTTTCAAGGGAGTAAATGGAGGCTTCCCTTATATGCCAAGGGGTAACAAAGTCAGGTTCGCCGACTCCCAGTGAGACTATCCCCTTCATTTCCGAGACCAGGTCAAAGAACCTCCTGATTCCCGACGGCGGTATATTTTTAACGGTTGGGGAGAGTTTTGCTGTCCAGTTAATCATGGAGAAATCACCAGCCTCTTGTCTTCTTCCTTATCTTCAAGTATTACGCCTTCCTGCTTGTATTTCTTTAAAACGAAATGGGTAGCGGTGCTGAGCACATTTTGGATAGTAGCCAGCTTTGTGGCCACAAACAGGGCCACTTCCTTCATGGTTTTGCCTTCAATCAGAACCGCAATATCATACGCCCCCGACATCAAAAAAACGGACTTGACCTCGGGAAAACGGTAAATTCTTTCCGCAACTTTGCTAAAACCAGCGCCCCTCTGGGGTGTCACCTTGACCTCAATAAGCGCCGATACCGATTCTTCGCCGGCTTTCTCCCAGTTTATGAGGGTATGGTATTTGGCAATTATCCGCATTTCCTCTAAATCCTTAATCCTTTGTTCTATATCCGCCTGCTCCACTCCAAGCATCGCCGCTATCTGCACCGGAGTTAAACGGCTGTTATCCTGCAGGATCTCTAGAATCTCCCTGTCTCTTTTATCCATGTGGATATCCCCCTCTGTTAAATTAGCTTTAAGTAAAGAAAACCTTTTAAATAATAAAACCCTCATCCTCCAGGGACGAGAGTCTTCTCACGCGGTACCACCCTAGTTGGCTGCAGGGGCAGCCCAACTTAGATTCCGTTTAACGCACGGTATACGGCCAGACTTACTTAATTCAGCGGACGACTCCGGGGTGGCATTCGGCGCAATTTCCCTGCCGGTTTCCACCTGGCCCGGCTCTCTTGGAGGTTCTTTACGCTTACTATCCCCTTCACGGTCTTTAAATATAAATTTCCTTGAATTATATCATCTGGTGGTTTCCCTGTCAATAATATTGGTATGCACAAGGAGGCCGGTAGGTTCGTGTAAATATATTCCTGGCCGGGATTGGCCGGCTTTTCATCGCAGCCTGCCGGAACGCAGCAGGGAAAACAGGACCATAACCCCCAAAAGCCCCGAGAAAATAAAGCCCAGCGTGCCCAATACCGGATACCCCCAGAGAAGCGGCCCTGTTCCTGTATGCATTATAAGGGCCGAACCCACTATCAGGGCAGCCAGGATAAGGCCAAAGGAAATACGGGAAGATGAGATATCCAGCATATCATATAACCAATTCAGGTTGCGGTGGTAAAATGTGATCCGGGTTTCGTTATTGGCCAGGTTTCGGACAGCCTGGCAGACATCCCGCGGAAGGGCGAATACAGCCTCAGCGGCATTTGACATCTGCCTGTAAAAGCTGCCGGTGTATACGCTCGGGCGCAGGGCATCCTTCAGGTACTCTATAGCCAAAGGTTTGATAACTTCCGCGATGTCCAGTTCCGGGCATATCTTGCGGGCCATGTTTTCACAAATCATCACCGTTTTGCCCAGGATAAACAGGCTGTCGGGCATTTTTATCCCGTGGTCTATGGAGATGGTAATCATTCCGTTAATCAGTTCTCCCAGGGCCATACCGCCGCTGGTTACCCCGTTGGCTTTTTCCACTATCTCAAAAACATCCTCGAAAAAGTACTGCTGGTGAATCTTTCTCGTGGCTATGCCGGTTTCCAGGATAATATTCATAACGGCCGGTACATCCCGCTCCGACAGGGCCACTATAAGCTCCGCCACCCGCCTGCGGTGGCTCTGGTCAAACCTGCCCACAATCCCGAAATCAATCAGGACAATGCTATAACCATCTTGAAACAGGATGTTCCCCGGGTGAGGATCCCCGTGAAACATTCCTCTTTCAAAAAGGGGGCGGAATACGGCGTGAAGCATGTTTTCGGCATACCGCGCTCTCTCCTCATAGGAATAATCATGCTGCTCGAACTCTTCCACCCGGATTCCTTTTACATACTCCATGGTAAGGATTTCTTTTGTTATGTATTCCGAAAAAACCCTGGGGACTATAATTTTTTCGTCACACAGGAAATAACGGTAAAAAGCCTCGGTATTAAGGGCTTCCGTGTAATAGTCCAGTTCCCTGTGAATCTGTCTTTCAAAGACATCTATTATCTCATCGACGTTACAGACCCGCCCTATCACCGTGCGGTTCTGAATAATCCCCGCGAGGCTCTTGAGTATCCTGATATCACCTTCAATGAACTGGGTAAGGCATGGCCGCTGTACCTTGACCACCACCTTCTCCCCGGTAGAGAGGACCGCCTCATGAACCTGCCCGATAGAGGCACTGGCCAGCGGTCGGTAATTAAAATAGGGAAAAAGCTCCTCAGGCCTTTTACCTATTTCCTTGATAAACTGTTCCCTGATATCGGATTCGGAAACTTCCTCAACATTATCCTGTAGCTTGCTGAATTCCTTAACATACTGGGGAGGAATAAGATCAGGCCTGGCACTTAAAATCTGGCCCAGTTTAACAAAAGTGGGACCCAGTTCTTCAAAAACCATTCTGACCCTCTGGGGATACGAGTACCGGCCGGAATCTTTTACTGCAGCTTTTCCGGCCCTGCCGCGGGGATCTTTGAGGCCTATCTGTTCGGCCAAATAGAGGAAACCATGTTTGATCAGGACTTTGGCTATTTCATTATACCTCGATACCCGGTGATATCTGCCGGACAATTATTTCACCCCGGTTCCCTTATTATAAGTATTTACATTATGGCAATTTGACCGATTTTTTATCCGGAACCGGGCTTTGGTGTATTAGGTATTAAAAAAAGTAAGGCGTCGCCTTACTTTACTTCATATCCTGCGTCGGTAATAGTCTTTTTAAGATTCTGCTCGTCAACAACGACCGGGTTATATTGGACTGAGACGGTTTTAGCACCCAAATCCACTGCAGCGTCCTCGACTCCGTCAAGGGTCTTCAGTGCCTTCTCCACAGACATTTTACAGTGGTTACAGCTCATTCCCTCAACATTGATAACGATATCGGCCATTACCTCACCCCCTAACAATAACTATTATGCCCAAAATGAAGAAAAATAAATTGAAAGTGTTCAAAAACCTCAGGTTTTGAACACTTACTCATAAGAAAAATAGAGATATACGGTTGTACCCCTGCCGACCGCACTGCTGATTTCGATACGGCCGCCATGGCTTTTCATGATCTCCGAGGACACGGCAAGCCCCAACCCGGTACCATTCTCCTTGGTCGTAAAGAATGGGGTCAGGACCTTGTTGATCGTGGCTTCGTCCATTCCCTCCCCCGTATCCTTTATCTCCATACATACCTGCCGCTCCGCCGGCAGGGCGTAGGCGCTGACGGTTAGACAGCCGCCTTCAGACATGGCCTCAAATGCATTTCTGATAACATTTATCAGTACCTGCTTAACCTGCTCTACATCAATAAGAATAGAAGGAAGGTTCTCCGGCAGGTCCTTCCGTATACTAATATTTTTTAGGAAAGCTTCACTTTCTATAAGCATATTAATATCTTCAAACAGGGTTTTAATATCAGAGGGCTTTCTTTTTGGAATTACCGGCTTGGCAAGCTTCAGGAATTCGTTAATTATAATGTTAACCCTGTCTATCTCAGTCATAATAATATTTATATACTCCGCTTTGGGTGTTCCTTTCAGCTCATTCTGCAGAAGCTGAATAAACCCTCTTACAGATGTCAGGGGGTTCCTGATCTCATGGGCGGCCCCGGCCGCCAGTTGTCCGACAGTGGCCAGTTTTTCCGACTGCAGTAAAACCTGTTCAAGTTTGCGGGGACTCGAAACATCTTCAACTACCAAAAAAGCTCCTGTAAGTAATCCGTCCGGGTCAAAAACGGGGTGGGCCTGAGCTTCACAGAGAATGGGTTCCCCCGGGCCGTTCACAACTAAATCTATTTTCGGGGAAAATACCTTCTCCTTGTAAACTGTCCGCAGAATTGACAAAAGGGGACCACAAAAAAGGCTGTTATCAAGGGCCTGTTCAAAATGCATTTTTGATACGTCTGTTCCTGCCAGAAACAGCAGGGAACTCATAGGTTTATTTGTATACCGTATATTCCCTGAGGAGTCAAGTTTCATCACAGCAGTCTTGATTTTTTCGAGAACAAATTCATATTCACAGCCTATATTTCGGAAAACGCTGAGTTTCCTGTTAAACTGGGCCCGGGCAATCCCGGGGGGTTTACGTTCTTCGAGCCTCATCAGTTCCTCTTTGACGGCAGAACTAAGCCTGGGAAAATCGATGGGCCGGTTGACCGTTTTTTTAACTCCCAGAGTAAATGCTATTTTCTTCAGGGGAGTTCCTTTATCGCCCATAACGGCAATAATTCTTAAATTATGGTTGACTCCGTAGACTTTCCTTAGAACATCAAGGTCATGTTCACCATCCAAATTTAGAACAACAGCAAAAAACTCGTCCTGCTCTATGAGCAGCAGGGCGGCAGATATGTCGTTGGCATAACAGGTCCGGTATCCGTCGCTTATAAGTCTCAGTTTGACCAGCTTCAATCTGCCGGCCGGGTCAAGTATGATAATCCCCGGCTTCTCCCCGGCAGCCTGGACTGTTTGTCCGGAATTAATGCTGAGTTCTGCTGCGTTCACTGGTTTCCCCCCTAAGAGACAAAAAACATAGGTAATCCCGGGTAAAACAAAAAAATTACTTTTTTAATTATTCAACAGAACCATTTGAACTCCTTCTCAATATCCGGAAATTTTCAAAAAACCTGGTTGCCCTGGTTTTTCTTGCCACTAACATACGGAAAGCTTTTTTTGTTATACTAAACCTATCAACAGAAGAGGACTGGTGAGTTTTGTGTCCACCAAGAAAACCCTGCTGCCGCTGATTGTTTCACTGCTGATAACCTCCCTTTTTTCCCTGGGCGGCTGTACATTTCTGTCCCTCCCTCAGCCCCAGGTGCCTGTGGCTGCAAAAATTTACGGTGCTGAAAACCGGGTTATTACCAGCCTGTACAAGGAAAACAGGATCGAGGTCCCGATTGAGCAGATACCGGTAATAACTCAGAAGGCTTTTGTTGCGGTAGAAGATGCGCGGTTTTATAAACACTTCGGTTTAGACCCCGTACGTATACTGGGAGCTTTCTGGAATAATTTCAGGGCCGGGAAAATTGTGCAGGGCGGAAGCACGATAACTCAGCAGACGGTCAAAAACCTGTACCTTTCCCGGGAAAAAACATTCGGCCGTAAGTTTGCCGAGGCATGGCTGGCCATTCAGCTGGAAAGGAAATATTCCAAGAAACAGATACTGGAAATGTACCTGAACCAGATATATTTCGGCCAGGGAGCATACGGTATAGAGACTGCTGCCCAGACTTATTTCAACAAGCCTGCTTCCGCGCTGAGCCTGGCCGAGAGCGCCATGCTGGCAGGCCTGCCCAAAGCGCCCAATACGTATTCACCTTTTACCAGCTGGGAAGCTGCCAAGAAAAGACAGCAAACTGTTCTGGCCCGGATGGTGGAAACGGGCTTAATCAGCCAGGAGGAAGCTGATGCCGCAGCCCGGCAAAAATTGATTCTCCGTTCCGCCGGTTTCGCCCGGAATAAAGCGGCGTACTTTGTAAACGAAGTCATAAAATATGTTACTGAGAAATATGAAGACGGGGCCAAGATGCTCTTGACCGAAGGACTCTCCGTATACACAACCCTTGACCCGGACATGCAGGCAGCCGCAGAGGAATCGTTTAAAAACGGCCTGGCAGGACGGGATCCGGCGCTGGAGGGAGCCCTCGTGGCCATTGACCCTGCCAACGGATATATCAAGGCTATGGTGGGGGGGCGTGATTTCTCCCGCTCTCAATTTAACAGAGCTGTTCAGGCCAAAAGACAGCCGGGGTCGGCCTTTAAACCTTTCCTATATACAGCCGCTATCGACCTTGGGTATACGCAGGGCAGCACACTGACATGTGAGCCGGCGGAATTTCCTCAGGGCGGCCGTTCCTCTTATAAACCAAGCGATTATGGGGCGAACCCTTATCACTACCGGCCGTTTACCCTCAAAGAAGCTCTGGCTGTATCGGACAATGTTGTATCTGTCAAACTGGCTAATGAAGTGGGCGTGCATAATATGATAGATTATGCCCATAAGATGGGTATAAAAAGCGAGCTGCGCCCCTACCTGTCCCTTGCCCTGGGTACATCCGAGGCAACTCCCCTGGAACTGGCCGGCGCTTATGGCACCCTGGCCTCCATGGGAGTCAGAACTGAACCGGTAATGATTCTCAAAATTGTGGATAGAAACGGTAAGGTCCTTGAAGAGAACAAGCCTGTAAAAGAGCGGGCGATTCCCCGGATCACCGCCTATCTCGTAACCGATATGCTGACGGCCGTTCTCCAGCCGGGCGGAACGGCAAGCTCAGCGGCCCAGAATATCTCCCGGCCCGCTGCAGGCAAAACCGGGACAACTCAGAACTATCACGATGCCTGGTTTGTCGGCTATACTCCCGACCTGGTTGCTGCCATATATATAGGGTATGATAGTCCCAACAAATCTGTGGGAGCTTCGGGGGGAAAATTTGCCGCGCCCATATGGGCCAAGTTTATGACCCAGGCTCTAAAGAATAAGCCGCCAGCTGAGTTTCCGGTCCCACAGGGGATAATAAAAGTGAGGATATGTGCCGATTCCGGGCTGCTGGCCACGCCGTATTCACCCAATACCCTGATGGCAAGTTTCCTTCAGGGGACAGAACCACAAGAGTCCTGCTATGTTCATTATTATCCAGGACTGGACTTCAGCCCGGACCAGACCCCGCCCGGTTTTTTCGACTGGCTCTTCAAACGCCGCGGCTCTAGATAGATTCTTCTTGAACATAGGGAGAGGCAGTTAACCGGACCAAACCAAAACTCCGCTAGGGTCGTGACAACAGAAAAAGGCGGAAGAAAAATCGGCTCCCTCGCCGACAGGGCGTCCGTGCCCTGACGGCGAGCGCGGTACATCCGTGTACCGCGGCCGATTTTTCTAACCGCCTTTTACCGGTCACGACTCCTAGCTACGTTAACGTTTTTGTCAGGTTAAATACCTTCCCTTAGTTTTAATAATAGGTATAGATGGGATACCGGTTTTCCGGCACTACCGTCGAATTCATCTAAAGCGCCAAAAAAAGTTGACCTTGGTTTTTTCCTTTCGCGGGGGAATGGTATAAACGCTCGTGACTAATGCTCCGCTGCGTAGTCCTGCTAATACTCATCCTGTGGATAAAGGTCTGTTCCGCATATTACAGCAGCAGTATCGGGAGCGGCCATACCTTTATCCACAGGCGTTCGTATAAGCAGGACTACCTTGCTGCGCAATGTCACTCGCTTATTATACCATTCCCCCGCTAAGTTCCACATAAACCAAGGTCATCTTTTTGCGGTTTTGTACCAAGATGAATACGACGTTGTGCAAAGGAAAACCGGTATCCCATCTATACCTAAGAGTAAAACAAATGGATGTTCTATTTAGAGCATCCTTTTATAATTATTTTCGTCAATCTGCAAATACTAAACGGAAAAACAGGGAGAAACGGCAATGTCGAGGCTTATCAGAAAACATGAACATATAATCAATGCCCTGCGTGTGGCCGAAAAGCATGATGCTTCCGGCTTTGATGACGTGACATTTGTTCACAATGCACTTCCAGAGGTATCGGGTCACAATGTTTCACTGGAGACAGAGATTTTCGGTAAAGAGCTCCAGGCTCCGTTGGTTATTAATGCCATAACCGGCGGGGGTAAGATATCAGCGAAAATTAACGAAGGTCTGGCCATCTGCGCGAGGGAAACGGGGTTGGCTATGGCCGTCGGTTCCCAGACGGTGGCCTTTGAATATCCGGAGTGTGCCGAATCGTTCAGGATTGCCAGAATAATTTATCCCGGGGGACTGCTCATAGCCAATGTGGGGGCTCATGTAAAACCCGATACGGCCATGAAAGCAGTAGATATGATTGCCGCTGACGCTCTGCAGGTACACCTTAACGCTCCACAGGAGATGGCCATGGATGAAGGGGACCGTGATTTTTCAGGCTGGCTCCGAAATATCGCAGCAGTTGTCAGGAAGTCAAAAGTTCCGGTTATCGTTAAGGAGGTTGGTTTTGGTTTAAGCCTTGATACTGTAAGGAGGTTGTATGAAGTCGGAGTAAGGCATTTTGATACAGGTGGCAGGGGAGGAACAAATTTTATCGCCATAGAGGGCATGCGGAGCCAGCAACGGGTTAACCCTCTTGTTTCCTGGGGGATACCGACAGCATCCAGTCTGGTGGAAATAAACAGCTGCTGCCTGGCCGAAACCATTATCGCCACAGGCGGAATCAACGATGGCTTTGAGGCAGCCAAAGCCCTGGCTCTCGGCGCCGACGCTGCCGGAATAGCGGGAACTGCCCTGAAGGTGCTGTTTGACAGGGACGTGGGGGGTCTTATCAATAGGCTGGAGAATATTAAAGCAAGCCTGAAAAAGATAATGCAGCTTGTTGGCGTGAAAAAGCCCGCAGACCTAAAGACTGTCCCCGTTGTAATAACGGGAAAAACCAGGGAATGGCTGACAGAACGTGGTGTGGACACTACCCGGTATGCCCGCCGGGGCAGGTAAAAGCCCAAGGAAACTTGTATATTCCTCCAAATACGGGGGAACCATACTTCTAGTCAGCACTTTGAAAGGAGAGTTACTATGACGAGATTTCCACTGGGTATCATCGCACTTATTGTGGTCTCCGTTTTAGTGTATTTCGGCCTGGCTCACAGGATTCTTGACCGAATGAGGCTATCCGATAAGACGGCGCTGGGAATTCTTGCGGCCATCATTATCGGGAGCTTTATTGACATCCCTATTTCGATGGGTAGGGTCAGCGCATCTGTAAACGTTGGAGGAGGGCTTATTCCTATCGGCCTTGCAGTGTATGTACTGTCAAAGGCGGGTACCTCCAAGGAGTGGATCAGAGCACTGATAGCTACCGGTACAACCGGGGCAGTCATATGGGTACTTGGCACCTATGTTATGCATGGAGACCCGGGCGAACGCTACGGTGTTCTTGACCCGTTATGGATGTACCCCATCGTTGGCGGTCTGGTGGCCTACATAGCCGGCAGGTCCAGGAGGTCGGCCTTTATTGCCGCAACCCTGGGGGTTCTTTCCCTTGATGTGATTAACTGGATTTACCTGACGGTTACCGGAACCCCGGGCAGAGTAAACATTGGCGGCGCCGGCGCTTTTGATTCCATCATGCTGGCCGGCATAGTGGCCGTACTGCTTGCCGAAGTAGTCGGGGAAACCAGAGAACGCCTGCAGGGAGGACCGGCCACCGAAGGGAGACCCCGCGAACTGCTGGAAAACCTGAGTAACGATGCATATGCTGATTCTGATCAGGTAAAGAAAGAAACGGAGTATGATCCGGACAGACGGGAGGCCGAAAAGCAAGATGAATAAAAAGACTGGTCTCATACTAGGGGTGTTGATGCTGGTTCTGGGTACCGTTTTAATGACGATTCCGCTGGTACAGACGCTTCCTGCTGTTAAGGAGGTGGCCGCTCTTTCCATTATGGACCGTTTAGGGTTGGCCGGAAGGTTCGAACAGGAGCTTAAGCCAGGCGAATATATTACTGTGGTTGATGAAAAATCGGGCGCCATAGTAGACAAGACATCACGGGTTGTTTATACCGGTGATGAAATAATATCGGAGTCCAATGACATATACAGAATTACCCGCGTAAGGGGAAACAGAGCATTTGCCAAGTCGTTGGGCAAAGCAACAGGCATTGCTTATAAACCTGAGTGGGATCTGGTACCCGCAGGGGCCGGTATTGAACCGGTGCAAGCCGGAGGAAGGACCATTGGAATTTACCATACTCATAGTGATGAATCTTATGTGCCGACTGACGGGAGCTCCGCCATACCGGCCAAAGGCGGCATATTCAAGGTCGGTGGCGCTTTCGCCGATCAACTGAAAGCCAATGGGGTCGGTGTCTTGGACGACAAAACCCCGCACGAGCCCCATGACTCAAATGCTTATCACCGCTCGAGGAGAACAGCTGCAAGGTTAATGAAGAAAAGACCGGCAGCCCTCCTGGACATTCACAGGGACGGAGTGCCCGACCCGAATTTTTATAATAAAAAGCTTGAAGGAAAGAATGCCACCAAGGTTAGGCTGGTAGTGGGCAGGCAGAACCCCAACATGAAGACGAACCTGCAGTTTGCCAAGGATATCAAGGCATATATGGATAAAAACAAGCCAGGCCTGATCAAAGGAATCTTCATCGGTCGGGGAGATTATAATCAGGACCTCTCTCCGCGTGCCCTGCTCCTGGAGGTAGGGACCCATACCAATAGCAGGATGAGGGCGGAGCAAGGGGCAGCCGTGTTTGCCGACGCCTTGCCGGGATTCCTCAACATCAAAACAGCCGAGGCAGGCGGACGGGATGCCGGTTTGCCTGATATTGGGGATATTGGCGGGGCCAAAAGCGCGTGGTCAACAATAGCCTGGATTATAGGAATTATCCTGGTGGCAGGTGCGGCATTCCTGTTTATCAGCACAGGGAGCATCAAGGGCGTAAAAAGCAAACTGGGCGAGTTGGGCAAGACTGAATTTAACAATTTCTTTGGACTTAAAAAAACAAACCATAAGCGTGAGAGAAAGAAGAAGGATTAACTGCAGCTTTGGGGTCAGTGGCCATACCAGCCATCGTGGAAAAGGACTTTACCGCAGTTACGTTTCTGGCTTTGGCGGCCGAATGTAATGGTAACTGCTTTAGCAACCGTTTAGCACATTATTTTACCGGCTGGCCCCAAATATTAATTTTTATAGATTTCGTGATATGAGGCACTAATAATGAGAATAATTTATCATTGTTACGGCGGAGCTCATTCTTCGGTAACAGCGGCAGCCATTCACCTGGGGTGGCTGCCGACTGACCATATTCCCTCAAATATGGAACTTGAACAGCTCCCATACTTTGACAGGCCTATGTCTCAGGAACATGGTAATATCAGGTTAATGGGTCTGGACGAATTCGATAACGAGATTTTCATCTGCGGCCGGAGGAACGCGGCAAAGGTTTTTGAAAATCTGGCCCGAGGATTAACGGAAATTTACAGGCTCCCCCCGGAGCAATTTCTTTTTATTGATGTTATGCCTTATGTTAACTGGAAAATGGTGCTAGGCGGGTTTACTTCGAGAAAAATGGGGTGGGCCTGGTTTGGCCGCCCGGTAATAACCAGGGGAGTAAAATTCTCTTACTGGAAAATTGTCAATCTGGTGCAGAGGGTTAAGATTATATACGGATATAAGGAAAGTCAAAACGATAAAAAAGAATTTGCAGGGGGAGAGGCATGAAGGTTTTTTACCTGTGCCGGACGGGGCATCATACATCTATCATTGCAGCGGCCTTACATCTCGGTATGATTTCCCTGGAGTCCGGAGATAACAAATTATATGACCTGAAGGGGTTTGACGATATCGAATTCAAGGATATCGGCAAGCCGTTTTTTGTGGGAACCGATTCCTTTAACACGGAAATATATACCGTTGGAGTGTGGAACGATAGTCAGATCATGTCCAGGGCCATCAACGACCTGGTCAGCCTGATCGGTCTCAGGCGGGGTGAATGGCAAGTTATTGATGTCTCGCCGGCAGTCAGCCGTCTGACTGTCGCAGGGTTAAATCTCAAAAAGTTTCGCCTTAAACCTCTGGCCAAGGCATTGGTGAGCTTGGGCGCCAGGAGGGAAATAAAACGGCTGACGGCTTACCTGGCCGATTATCAGGAGACTATATTGTACCATTGACTACTTGACTGGACTGTAATCTTGAAGGATAATTATGGAGAGTAAAGGGAAAAGAGGTATTAAGTTGGGCAAAGCGGAGGCTTTTGTAGAGAACATTATCCCCGGCAGCATCGCTGAAGAATTAGGTATAGAGGCGGGGGATACGGTTGTTTCGGTTAACGGGCAGAAGCCCCGGGATCTGATTGACTACCGGTTCCTGTGTGCCGATGACGAGCTGGAAGTGGAAGTTAACAAGCAGAACGGTGAAACATGGATATTTGATATTCAGAAGGATTATGATGAAGATCTCGGTCTGGTCTTCGCCAGGGATACCTTTGACGGTATACGAAACTGCACTAATAAGTGTATTTTTTGTTTTGTGGACCAGATGCCCACTGATCTTCGGGAAACACTGTACATAAAGGATGATGATTACAGGCTTTCATTCCTGCATGGGAATTTTATCACCCTTACCAACCTGACAACCAGGGATGTCGAACGCATACAACGTTTGAGGCTGAGTCCTTTATACATATCTGTACACTGCACGAACGCGGCATTGCGGGAGACAATATTAGGAAATAAGCGGGCCGGTAAGATCATGCAGCAGCTTAAAATGCTGGCCGGCGCCGGCATTGAGATGCATACCCAGATAGTCTTGTGCCCGGGCATTAATGACGGCCAAGAGCTTGACCGCAGTATCAGGGACCTCTCATCCCTTTGGCCGCATATCAGGTCCATCGCCATAGTCCCGGTAGGCCTGACCGGATACCGTGGGAATCTTCACCCGCTGCGGAAGTTTTTACCCGATGAAGCCGGAGAACTGATAGACAGAATTCACAGGCTCCAGGAAGGATTTTTGCAAAAATATGACCTGCCCCTGGTTTACCTGGGAGATGAGTTTTATGTAATGGCTGAAAGGGAGTTTCCACAGGCACCCTGGTATGGCGATTATCCCCAATTGGAAAACGGTGTGGGGCTTGTACGGCTGTTTTACAACAGTTTTGCCGATGAGGCCGGGCGGCTTCCCCGGACTCTGGATAAGAAGAGGCATGCGGCCATTGTAACTGGTGTATCGGGACGGTATGTGCTGCAGCCTGTTGTGGAAAGACTGAATAAAGTTAATAACCTGCATGTGGAAGCTATTGGCGTAGAAAACGAATTTTTCGGTGGTGATGTAACCGTTGCCGGACTGCTGACCGGCGGAGATGTTGTCAACGTCTTGCAGGAGCGGCTGCCTTTTGACCTTATTTTACTGCCGTCGGTGATGTGCAGGCGTGACGAGCCGGTTTTTCTTGATGGGAAAACCCCGGCCGACCTGGCAAATGAATTGGACACAACCGTAATGGTGATTAATGTAAATAAAGGTGCAGTGGAACTCATAGATTCGATTATTGGTTAAGGGGGTCCCGAAGTGGCAAAACCGATAGTGGCAATAGTAGGCCGTCCCAATGTAGGGAAATCCACATTATTTAACCGGATATCAGGCGGCGGGATGGTGGCCATCGTTGAAGACAGTCCCGGAGTAACAAGAGACAGGTTATACAGAGATGCCGAATGGCTGGGCAGGGAGTTCGCCCTTGTTGATACGGGAGGTATTGAGTTCAAGGATGTTACCGATCCCATTAATCAGGGCGTCCACCTCCAGGCCAGGCTGGCTATCGCGGAAGCTGACGTGGTTCTGTTTCTTGTAGATGCCAGGGAGGGGTTAACCCCTATCGATGAAGAAGTGGCTAAGGTCCTGAGGGCCGCCAATAAACCTGTTATCCTTGTCGCCAATAAGGTTGAGGATTTTACGACAAATAATGATATTTATGATTTTTACAGACTTGGCCTGGGAGAGCCCATCATGGTTTCAGCGGCGCACGGCAGGAATATTGGTGACCTGCTGGACCGTGTGAATGAACTGCTGCCGGAAAAAGACGCTGACGAAGACCAGGACGAGGATATTATTAAAATTGCCGTCATCGGACGGCCTAATGTGGGTAAATCCTCCATTGTAAACGCTATCCTGGGCGTTGAAAGAGCCATTGTCAGCAATATTCCGGGTACCACCAGGGACGCCATCGATACTTATTTTGAAAAGGGCGAAAAAAAGTATCTCCTGATTGACACTGCCGGGATGCGAAAAAAAGGTAAAATACACGAACCCACCGAAAGATATAGTGTCATCAGGTCTCTCCGGGCTGTAGACCGGGCCGAAGTCGTTTTAGTGGTGCTGGATGCGGCGGACGGAGTAACCGAGCAGGATAAGAAGATTGCGGGTTACGCCCACGATGGCGGGAAAGCAATGGTAATCGTAGTTAACAAGTGGGACCTGGTGGAAAAAGATGATAAGACCATGCTCAGATTTACCGAGGATATCAGGGAAGAACTGGGCTTCATGCAGTATGTCCCAGCGATTTTTGTATCTGCCCTGACAAAAAAGAGGATACCCAAGATTCTTGAGTTGGTTAATTACGTCGCCGAACAGCACTCTATGAGAATTGCCACAAGTACGCTGAACGAGCTGATCCAGGAATCTGTCAGGCTCAATCCCCCACCCTCCGATAAAGGCAGAAGACTCAAATTACTGTATGCTACTCAGACTTCGGTAAAACCGCCGGCCTTTATCATGTTTGTTAATGAGCCTGAATTGATGCACTTTTCTTACCTCAGGTATCTGGAGAACCAACTACGCAGCAGCTTTGGTTTTGAGGGCACACCCATCAGGATTATTATCAGAAAACGCAACGAGGAGTAGTTTAGCGGCCAGCGGCCAGCGGCCAGTGAAAACAAAAAAAGATTAAAAACATACCGCAGAGACCGCAGAGTCGCGGAGAAAAAATACTTTCGCATCATGATTTACTCAAAAGAATTTACCACTGATAAAAAGACCGGATATTCACCGATGCACAGTAGCGGCCAGGAAATGGCGCACAATTTAGCAGGTGGAAATCCTGTCTGGTAAGGTTAAAGCCAAACCACCAGTAGCGAGTCTTGGGTTCGGCGAAGTAATTCGACGGGCTAAGCGTAGACAGTTAGGTAGCAGGCCTGAATGTGATTGAGCCTCGAAATGCGGAAAGTCGAGAAGGTCGACGGCGTCGTTCTGCCGGAAGACAACATCTTACCTATCGCCATGGCTAGATAGATAAGGCTTCTCCGGGGTCGAAGAGCCAGGCATGTTATACAATGATTGAGCGGCAACCTGGGAGACCCTGCAGGCTCTTCTGAGAAGGAGTATGACAAACAACCGATACAAAGGGAGAATGTCAAATGGCGGCAGGGAGTCGGATAGATGCGTAGTACCAATGATGCCGGGTAATGCCGATGGAGGGAAGGCATGCTACACATCATTGCTCTTGCTAAGGAAACATTCTCTACACATAGAGGTAGAACATGAATGGTAAACAAAACTAGCAAGAATAAAGGATATCCGTCCTGAAGATGATGTGAGGAGCCGTATGCCTTAATTGGGCACGTACGGATCTGTGAGGGGCGCGGGCACAATCACCGATTAGGTGAGAGGCCCGTCCTACTCGACCAGAGTCGCAGAGAGCAACTGCTGACCCAGAATAATTCTTTCTACCCAACAAAGCGCCAAGGTCAGGGCAGGATTTATAATATTAATAAATATAAAAAAAATAGTTACAGGATATATGTTATGTTTGTCTTTCTCTTCAAATATAGGCAGTAGCTTATGGTGAACGTATTGTAGTGGAGAAAACTTATAGTAGGGAAACCGATATGGTAGTTATATTTTTATTTAATTAATTTTATATTTATCTCTTATCTGCGTTAATCCGCGTCCATCCGCGGCTAATTAAAATCTTATTATCTGGATTTCCGATACCGTATTTCTCTGCGTCTCTGCGGTATGTTTTTATTAAAATAACTCGAACAATTGTCAATTGTCAGTGGGTAGTTGGTGAGTATCAGGAGGTTGCAAGTGAGTTATTTGGCAGTAATAGTCGGTTATCTTATGGGTTCGGTCCCTTTCGGCTACCTTGTAAGTAAATACTGGAAGGGAATCAATATACTCGAACACGGCAGCGGTAATATCGGTTTCACAAATGTGCTCCGGACGGTCGGGTGGAAACCGGCAGTCGTTGTAATTGTCGGGGATGTGGGGAAAGGTGCGCTGGCTGCATGGATCGGTCTAAGGACCGGAGGCGAGCTGGTGGGTATTTTCTCCGCTGTAGCGGCCCTGTTAGGCCACAGTTTTTCTCTGTTCCTTAAATTCAGGGGAGGGAAGATGGTAGCTACCGGATTTGGGGTGCTGTTGGTTCTTGCCCCCAAGGTTGCTGTTACTGCTGTGGCAGTTTGGCTGATGGTGCTGGCTTTGATCAGGTATGTTTCTCTGGCCTCAATTCTGGCTGCGGTTAGCCTGCTGCCCGCCATGTACATCTTCGGGGTATCAACAGCCATGAAGGGTTTCCTGGGTGCGGCGGCTCTGTTCATCATTTACAGGCATAGGAGCAACATCAAAAAACTGATTAATGGCCAGGAATATAAAATCGGACAAAAGGCTGAGCGTAAATAGGGGGTAAAGATGGAACAGGTATCGGTAATCGGCGCCGGCAGCTGGGGTACGGCCCAGGCTGTACTGTTGGTCAGAAAAGGTTTGCCGGTCAGGATGTGGACCATTGAAGCTGAAGTAATAGAAGAAATTAATAACTGCAGAACTAATAAGGCATATTTACCGGGAGTGCACATTCCGGAGGGAATTACGGTGTATCAGGATATCGCGGATGCCCTGAACGGTTCTGCGGCTGTGGTTATGAGCGTACCATCCCAGGCCTTCCGTGAGACCCTGAGAAAGGTTGTCCCATTCTTAAACAGGGATCAGGTTGTTATAAATACCGCCAAAGGTATTGAAGAGGCATCGCTGAAGCGCCTGTCGGAGGTGTATACGGAAGAAACACCTGTGGAACTGCACCGGAATATTGTGGTCTTATCCGGTCCCAGCCACGCCGAAGAAGTCAGCCGGGATATACCCACAACAGTTGTGGTCGCCGGCAAAAACCGGGAGGTATGTGAACGGGTTCAGGACCTGTTTATGACTTCCAGGTTCCGGGTATATACCAACCCCGATATCATCGGTGTGGAGATCGGCGGAGCTCTGAAAAACGTAATCGCTATATGTACAGGTGTTTCAGATGGACTCGGTTTTGGCGATAACACCAAGGCTGCCCTGATGACCCGGGGATTGGCTGAGATATCGAGGCTGGGAGTCACCCTGGGGGCTAACCCCCTGACCTTTGCCGGGCTGGCCGGTGTCGGGGATTTAATCGTAACCTGTACGAGCATGCACAGCCGTAACAGGCGCTTTGGCATCGAGATAGGGCAGGGCAGGACCGTAGAACAGGCCCTGGCGGCAGTGCGCATGGTTGTCGAAGGTTACCGCACCACGGGAGCGGCATATAGGCTGATGCGGCAGACCGGTGTGGAAATGCCTATAATTGAACAGGCTCATGCTGTATTATATGAGAACGCCAATACGGTTGAATCGGTGGGCAAACTGATGTTACGGGGCAAGAAACATGAGCTCGAAGAGGTTATCAGCACTTCATACCCGGAGTGGGAGGTTTCAAGAAATGAGTGACAATACGGAAAGGTGATTATGGTGGAAGAAGAGTTTATCAAAATAGCAACCATGGAAAATGAAATTGAAGCCCAGCTTCTCGATTCAATCCTCAATGAACAGGATATTCCGCACCTGATCAGGTCATATCATGATGCCGCATATGACGGGATTTTTATCCCCCAGAAGGGGTGGGGGAGCGTTTACGCGCCGGAATCACAACGTGAGACAATCCGGGAAATCATCAGTAATATAAGGAGAGGTATTTAACCTGCCAACTTATCTAGTAAGATTTTTTTGGGTTTACATTAATCGTTGTGTGCAGGGTATTGTCTATTTCCCGGGCCTTTTCCCTGGAATCCATGGGGAGCTTGCCCATGAATATGTGTTCTTGTGAATTATCCATGCTGATAACCATTTTATCACCGGGTTCCAGGGCCAGCCTGTCCCTGACCTCGATGGGCAGGTCGATGGTATTGTCCTGGTTAATTTCAACTATGTATTCGGCCATTTCATTTACCTCCTGGATGTATTTGAATATTCAAAAGCTGACATTTATATATTGTAAAATTACAGTAACAATTATACGGTGAAAAAGAAAGCCTCAAAGATTGATAACAATCCTTGAGGCTTTTTAGGGGTTACGATCTTCAGGTTTATCAAGAGTGCTCCTGTTGGAGAAGTAATAAGTAACTACTGCTGTCACAAGTGTTACAAATCCTTCGGGAATCTCTACCTTCATAAAGATCATAATTATCAGTGACAAAACCATGAGTAATGCCAGGATAGCCCTGATTCCAAGGTCGTGTACAATCCGCTGCATCTTACTGCCCCCTTATTAGCAGTATATTGCTGTGGTGAACTAAAAATGATAGTGCGGCAAACATTTTCTGAAGATTATAGTTGTCAGGCCTATAAAAACAAGATATATTATAGGTAAAGGGTAAAGAGTAAAGCCCAAAGATAGCTTAGGAGGATGTTAATATGACAAAGAAAATACTGAAAAGAGTTAATGTCAGCCCAAAACGTCAAATAACAATACCCAAGGAGTTTTATGATCTGATGGATATTCGCAACAACAGGGTACAGCTTTGCCTGGAAGGGAAAAGGATGATTGTGGAACCGGTAGATGTTAAGGAAGACTTATTTGATTTTACTGAACAGATTAAGATGAGGCTTGAAAAGGAAGGATACAGTGGAAAAAAACTGGCCCAAAAACTTACCGAACAGAAGCAATTGGTGGACAGTGCTTTCGGGCATATAATCAAGGAGGCTCAGGAAGAATACGTTAACGGTAAAACTGTAAGCCACGATGAACTGTTTTCCGAAATTGAGAAAGAATGATGTATCGTTTAGTTTATACGGCCAGAGCAACTAAACAGATAAAGAAATTGGACAAGCTTGTTAAGGAAGAAATGAAGAAACGGTTAGAGCTGATTGGTTGCAATCCTTACATTGGCCAAAAGAAAAAAGGTAAACTTTACACTGTATGGGGATATGGTTTTAATTGGCGTGGTACGGCTTACCGGATAGCTTATCAGATTTATGATGATGAGTTAGTAATACTGGTAGTAGGCGCCGGTAGCCACGAAGGTTTTTGGGAAGAAGTATCAAAGTATATTTAATGCCTGGAGCGATGACATAAAAAAAGGCTGATTTAAGAATTTCTTAAATCAGCCTTTTGTATTAGCCAGCTAGTGCCTCATCAGGCAACGTTGACCTTGTTTTTGCCGTTTTGCAGGGGAATGGTATAAACGCTCGTGACTTATGCTCCGCTGCGTAGTCCTGCTAATACTCATCCTGTGGATAAAGGTCTG
>Ga0074195_1002428_pt1 | contig 20846 bp, 24 predicted proteins | sample EPASupsiteHSE623_FD_64525 | JGI IMG/M metagenome (GOLD analysis project Ga0074195, IMG submission 64525) | Bioremediated contaminated groundwater from EPA Superfund site, New Mexico - Sample HSE6-23 | ecosystem: Environmental > Aquatic > Deep subsurface > Groundwater > Contaminated ...
CTACTTGATCGCGTTAAGGTCCTTATTGGGCTATTTTACGGCCAAGGACATAATCTCGCTGCCGGCCGACAAGATAACTTTGCCGCGCGACGTAAAAAAAGAAAAAACGGTCAAATTCCTGAACCTTGACCAGGTGGAAAAACTTTTGCTGGCGCCGGATATCAATACCGAGGCCGGCGTGCGCGACCGCGCGATCCTGGAATCGCTTTTTTCGACCGGGCTGCGCATTGCCGAACTGGTGGGTTTGAATCGCGAACAATTTGCCAGCTTGAAAGACGGCAAAGAGCTTGAACTGGGCATCATCGGCAAGGGCAAGCATCCGCGCACGGTTTATTTTTCCAACCGCGCCCTGGACTGGATCAGAAAATACATCAAAATCCGCGACGGTTATTGTGACAAGACGGAAAAAGCTTTGTTTATCAATTTCCATACGCCGGATGACGCGGAAAGACGCCTCACCAGCCGGTCCATTGAGCGGCTGGTCAAGAAATACGCGATTTTGGGCAACGTGCCCATGTTCACGACCCCGCACACCTTGCGTCACTCAATGGCCACCGATCTTTTGATGCAAGGAGTCGATCTGAGAACCATCCAGGAATTTTTGGGGCACCAGAACATTGTTACCACGCAAATCTATACCCATGTCACCAACAAACATTTGCGCGACGTTCACCGCCAATTCCATAGCGGCCGGCACTTGAAAGAAAAAAACGAAACCGGCAAATAGCAACCAAAAACCGCCATAAAGGCGGTTTTTAAACACAAACTCAATGTCGCACAATATTAATTCAGTTTTCGTAACCTTTGATGAAGGCGTCAATGTCTTCGCCCAGGTTTTTGCCGTCATAGCCGCCTTCGAGCACAAAAAACGCGGGTTTGCCCAGCCGGGATATTTCTTTGCCGATGGCCTGGTAATCCTTGGCAACCAGACCCAGCGAAACCAGGTCGCCCCGATGGGCGTCGAATCCCGCGGAAACCGCGACCAGTTCCGCTTTTTTTATATTGTCCGCATTTTTATTGAAAGCAATTTTTAGCGTTTTCAAATAAATTCTAGCGCCGCAATCGGCTTCCAGCGGATAATTGTCGCAGTTGCCGGCCGACACGCTTCCGGTTTGCGGAAAAACATTTTTTCGGTGCAACGAGATATAATTCACTTTTTTGTCGCCGGAAAAAATTTCCTGGGTGCCGTTGCCGTGATGGCCGTCGATATCGATGATCAGGATTTTTTTGCCCGATGTCCGCGCCGCGATTGCCAGATTGTTGAAATAACAAAATCCGCGCGTCACCGCGCCGAGCGCTTTTCCGTTTATGCCGCAGTGGTGTCCGGGCGGCCGCATCAGCGAAAAACCGTTGATTTCCGCGGCCAAAATCGCGCCGCCCGCGGCCAATCGGGCATATTCGTAAATATTGTCATAGGCGGGCGCGTCGGGATCGTCGATGGCGCTGTTTTTCAGCTTGTCGAGGTATTCGCTGCTGTGCGCGAGCAAAATGTTTTCGTCGCTGGCCGGCTTGGGGTCAACGAATTCGTATTTTTTCTTTTTTAAAATTTGCGCCGCTTTTAAAACGCGTTCGGCGTTTTCCGGACTGGCGATTCCGCCGTATTCCAGGCATTTTTCCGAGTAAATAATTTTGGTTTGCATGTCAGAATTTTACCGGGATCGTTAATTGTTTGTCGTTTTCGGGAAGCCCTGAAGGATTGTCTTTTTCCAGGATCAGGCTGCCGGTTGCGGTTGTCGGTGTTGTGAAATCGAGCGTTGCCGCGAACGGCACAAAATTTTCCGTCATCCAGTCGCCCTGGGCCTGCGCCGGAATTTGTCCAAGCACGTTATTGTTTGCGTCGACAATCTGGATCGGAAATGAGGCTTCAAAATACCAGGTCCCGCGCGCTTTTCCGGTTATTGCCAGAGGAGATTTCACGGTGGCGTTGGGCCGCGGCGAATCGACTGTGATCAAATCAACCAATTCGTTGGCGTTGCCGACATTCTCGGTGAAATGTTTTCCTTCGGGCGTGCTGCATTGCCGCGGATAGGATTCCATCACCGGGTAATTGGCCGCGCACTCCTCGAAGCTGTTGATCGAAACGATCGCCGCCGGTTTGTTTTGCGTTTTAATATTTTGCCAGACAAAATACGATCCGCCGGCAATTAAAAAAAATGCCACAATTGAAATAAGCAGTTTATCCATAATTTTTAGATATTAGTTTCCAATCTCATTATAACAATAATTGTGTTTTATAAAAAAATAGCTGCAGCGAAAATAACAGCGGCTGCAGGGTTAAGATTATGCGTAATTATTTTAATGAGCTTGCTGTGATCCGTTTAACTCGCAAATTCTTGCGTTGATCATCAAGAAAATGCGATTGGGCGAATTTTCTTGAGATCTACCCTTAGCTTGACACAGCAGCTCCTCAAGTCTCGCTATATCGGTCATTTTTTTGATTTCAGGTTCCAGCAGTCTCGCTGCGAACCGTCTTCCTCGATGACCACCATGAAGTTCTGTGCAAGCCCTTGAAATCAACCGCTTATTGCCCAGCTTCGCTGGATCCATAGTAAACTTGTCGCCTTTTGACTCCATTACATCCCCTCCTTTAGGGTATATAATTTCTTATCACTACCGATAAATTTGTCAATGAACGCAAACAAAAACCCGCAGGCGCGGGTTTGGGTTTTGCCGATTCAATTTCAGGCGTTTGCTTTTATTTCGATCACGTCGCCGTCCTGTACGACGTACTCTTTGCCCACAGTGGCGATCAGCGCCTTTTCGCGCGCCGGTCCGAAGCCTCCGGCATTGATCAGGTCTTGCCAGTTGACTACTTCGGCGCGGATGAATTTCTTTTCAAAGTCGGTATGGATCGCGCCGCCGGCTTGGGGCGCCGTGCTCCCCTTTCTCAGCGTCCAGGCGCGGGTTTCGTCCGGGCCGGTGGTCAAAAATGTGATCAGGTCCAGAAGTTCGTATGATTTTTTGATCAGCAGATCCAAGTTTTGGCCGTTGGGAAGCCCGAAGTCCTTTTTTTCGTCCGGGGTCAGTCCTTCCCCTTCGTTTTCTCCCAAAATATCGATGATTATATAGGGCCAGCTATTTTTTTTGAATGTTTCCAGAGTCGACGGGTCGATTTCCGCCTCAACGCCGTTTAAAACATAGAGCCGGGGTTTCATCGTGAGCAACTGCCAGCGGTCGATAATCTTTTTTTCGTCGCTGCTAAAAGACACTTCCGAAAGAATCGTGCCGTTTTCCAGCAACGGTTTAATTTTCGTTAAAACCGCCATTTCTTCCTGGCTGCCCGCCTTGCGGCCGCGCACTTCGCTTTCCACGTTTTCGAGGCGCTTGGACACGGTTTCCAGATCTTTCAACGCCAGCTCGGTGTCCAAAATGCCTTTATCGCGCAAAGGGTCAACCGAACTTTCCGTGTTGACGATCTTTTCGTTTTTAAACGCGCGCAAAATGTAGAGGATCGCGTCGGTTTCGCGGATGTTCTGCAGAAATTTATTACCCAGGCCTTCGCCGGTGGACGCGCCTTTGACCAGTCCGGCGATATCCACGAATTCCACCGTGGTGAAAATCTTTTTTTCCGATTTGGTCAGTTCGGCAAGTTTGTCGACGCGTTCGTCGTTCACGGCCACCACGCCGACGTTCGGATCGATGGTGCAGAACGGATAATTGGCGCAGTCGACCTGCTTTTTGGTGATGGTTTTGAAAAGGGTGGATTTGCCGACGTTCGGCAGGCCCACGATGCCCACGTGTAAACTCATAGGAGATTAATTATTGGAGTTTTGTAATTATAATCGCGTTACGCTGCCATTATCGCTTGTTTCGCGTTTGAATTCAAGGCGGATCATGCGGATTTCATTTTCTTCACGAACGTCTCCAGCGGCGTGGCTTTTTGCAGCAGCTTGGCTTTCATTTCGGAATATCTGCGCGCCATTCCCCCGTCCTCGATAAGTATTTCGCCCGCGAATTGCCCGGATTTGTCGTAATTGAATATCAGCAGGTGCTGGTCGTCGAACAGCCAAAAATCTTTGGCATTGAACCCGTACGCGGTAATTATTTCCTGGTAATCGTTCTTGTCCAGGAAAAAAATTTTATCGCCGTTTTTAACCGAATATTTTTGCCAGGAATCGATCTCGAATTTTATATAATCCGGAAGCGGGGTTGGCGCTACCCGCACGCGCTGGGTGACGACTCCCCTGGTTTTCGCACTTTTCAGCAATTCCATCCATTTTTGCCATTCTTTGTTGGCGCCGAGGTTAAGCTCCCCTTTTTTCCAATTCGCGATGTCTTCCTGTTCGCTCGCGACTTTGTATTCGGGCCGGCCTTCAAGCCGGAAAATGTTTTTTTTCGCGTTCCTCCAGTTTTTGTCAAAATTATTCATAGGCGTATATATTAAAACTGCCCGGTGGCGCTGAATATTCCCGGGCAACACATAAAATGCCGTTTTTTGATCATAGCACAATCCTTGCTTTTAGTCACCTTTTTGACTTCAAAATCCGGGCGGCGTGGCTAATCCGCGGCCGAATTCCGTATTGGCGCAACTGGCGCTATTTGACCGAATTGATCAGCCAGAGGACGATCGAAAGCACGACGCTGAAAAGGAGCGCATACCAGAATCCGCTCACGTGGAATCCCGGCACGATTGCCGAAACCATCATGATGACCAAAGCGTTGATAACCAGGGTGAAAAGCCCCAGAGTGAGAATGTTGATCGGCAGGGTCAGCAGCAAAAGGAAAGGTTTGACAAAAACATTGATCAGGCCGAGAACCAGCGCGGCCAGCAATGCGGCACCGAATCCCGACAGCGTCACGCCGGGCAAAAGATATGCCGAAACAACCACGGCGATTGCCATAATGATCCAGTTAATGATTATATTCATATGATGAATTGTGATTATATAAAAATAACATTTTCCGCGGTTTATTCAAAACACAAGCGGCCGGTATATAAAAATAAAAAGGAATTTTCATCCCCTAGCGGTTTCTGGCGAAATCGCTTGTTCGCCTGTCATCGGCTTCAAAAAAGAGCTGCCGGAGTTCCGGGGGTGCAACCAATTCGAACGTCTTTTTGCCGCGCGAAATCGAGGTGCGCATTGTTCCTGGTTTTTTCGGTTTGGGGACAATGCTCGCTTCGATCGCGGCAATCAATTCATCAATTTCCGCGATTTTTTCGCGCGCCGCGTCTTTTTTCATCGCCTCTAACTGGGCGATGATCAGCCTGAATTGTTTTGGCGTGCGCAATATTGGATTTGTAGGATGGGCTAATTTTTGCGACATTACCGCCTCCGTGAGACATATATAAGCCACAAATGCCAAAAAGTAAACCCGGCACAATATTCTGCGGCAAAGCCTATTTTTTCAACTGTTTGATGATTTTGAACGTGTCGGCCTGGAAATCCGCAGAGCGGAGCAGGACGATCGCCACCGGTTTTCCGTTGATATCGAATATTGACGCGAAAGTTTGCCGGGCCGCCGGAGAATAGCCGCTTTTCCCGCCGATAAATTCCGGCACACTATAAAAATTATTCATGTTTCGGAACCTTAATAGCTCCCCTTTTTGGTTGGGCAGCCAGAAATTATTGTTTTTGCTGATGTCCAGGATTTCCGGATGGTTTTTGCGCACATAAGCCAAAAGCTTGGCCAGATCGTTTGCGGTGGAGCGGTTTTTGGCGCTCAGGCCGTGGACATCGTAATAAATGGTTTTGGACATTCCCAATTCTTTTGCCTTTGCGTTCATCAGGGCCAGGAATTTATCCTTGCCCACTGCCCAGGCCAGCGATTCGGCGGCATCGTTGGTCGATTGAATGAGGCTGGCCTGCAAAAGGTTTTGGATGCTGATATCCATTCCCAAAAAAATTGCCGGGCTTTTTCCTTCGGGAGCCAGCATTTTTTGCGTTAAAGTGACGGTTTTTCCGGTGTTGATATTTTCCAAGGTGACCACGGCGTTCATCAGCTTCGTGACTGAGGCGATGGGATACTGCCCGTTGGGATTTTTTTTCAAAAGCACCGAATTATCAGAAAGATCGATCGCCAGATACCCCGCGGCCGTGATCGGTTTCTTTGATTTCGCGCTTTGCGCCAGCATTTTTGCGTTATAAATTTCCTGTTTGGCGGCTTGAACCTGCTGGATCAGCGCCGCGCCGTCCGGCCAGTCAAAAGCCAGTGCCGGTTTGGCCGCAAAAGCCCAAAAAACCGGCAGTAGCGCAAAAATTATAATATGCCGCAAATTTGGAATCATGGAACGCAGATTAATATTAATATCGTATCATTTTGGCGCCATTAAAGAAAAAAATAACTGGCGTAAACAAAAAAAGGCGACAGGCCACCAAAAAATGTTTCAATTTTATTTACTAGATCAAAACGCCCATTTCCCGCAACTGCCGTATCGCTTCGATTCTTATCTGCTCCAGGCTTTTTCCCGGCACCAGCTTTTGTTTTGCTAGTTTATGTCCGAAAGCTTTTTGCGTTGGTTTGGCAATTTTGAGCGCCGCGATTTTTCGCCGCTTGTTTTGCATGATGGTGGCCATAATGATTCAATTAAATTATTATTCATACCACCCCGATGATTAAATCACGATTAACTTGCCGCGCATCGCACAAAACGCGCCCGGGTTTATTCCGGGGCGCGTTGCAAATTCCGTATTCTATCAAACTATTCCACGCTTATATTTGCGCGAAGAGAACCACGTAGTTTTTGCCATAGGCTTTGGCGCATTTCGGGCAGGTGGTGTAAGAGAAATATAACTTTTTCATGGTTTTGCCTTTGCTTTCGACGTATTCTTTCATTTCCTGCGCCCATTTGCCCGCGTTTTGGTAGGGCCCTTCAAACACTTTGGTCAAAAATGTTCCGGACAGCGTCGCCATTTGCGCGCCGGCAACGCCTTTGGCCACATCGATATAGATATCCGCGCCCCACATTGATTTTTCGTCGGTCAGCATCAACTGGTGTGCGGCTTTGGCGCCTTCCTTTTCGATCCGCGCCAGATTTTTGGTGATAACCTGCCCCATGTTCAGCGGCATGTGCAAAAAACTGGTCACGTGGTCTTTGACGAACATTTTATTTTCCCACTTGATCTCCTTGTCTTGCCAAGGCGCCGGATCAAAAGGATCGCAGCACCCAGTATGTTTCACGGTTTGATTTTCCATATGTTTTATTGGTTACTTGCTTTAATAATAACAAATTGGAACCAAAATAGTTAATCAAATCTCATTTGCCCAGGCAATAACTTCACTCAGGTCGTCCGGCGATTTAGGATAAAATATCGGCAATCCCTTCCGCTTGGCGAATTCAATCTCCGCCCTGGCCCCATTGGAAGTTTCCCATCCGGGAATCGCCAAAATCGCGTTTGCCGTCCTCTCAATGAAAGTCATGTCCAAGGTTCTATAGAATCCTTCCCCCTGCTTGGCTTTGATTTCAAACCGATGCGTGTGGTTGTGCGGACAGAAAAACCCAATACCCAAATTGGCCAAAGCCACTTGGTAAGTTTCCGCCCGCGCGATATTCGCCTGAATTGCCTCCGGTCTCCCATCCCCAAAATAAGGCCCAGCAATAAACACAATTTTCATATTCCGAAATGGATTTTTAAATATTTTTTGATTTTTTGTAGTTCGTTGTTATCAAGTTTGCCGATTTTCTTGATGAAGCGTGATTGGTCGAACGATTCAATATTGTGCACTTTTATTAATGAATCGCGAAAAAGGCCGTTGTTTTTGGTTTGTTTGACAAAGATGTCGTCACTATGAGCTTTGTCAATCTTTGATGTTAAAGGCATTACTGTAACTAAATTTGATTTTGCCAACTGCCTATCCGACTCGATCACAACTGCCGGACGGACACCTTGGAATTCATGGCCGACGCTGGGCGCGAAATTTACAAAATAAATATTCCCATAGAGCATACCATTATCCATAATTTACCGTTTCAAATTGTTATAATAATCATATTCCTCCTTGGACATTTCTCCCAAATCCTTTAGCGCGTCGCTTCCGGCTGCGTTTTGCCAAAGCTCTTCAATATTCGGTTTTTTGAAGACATCGACAACTTTACCGCAAACCAAATAATCATTTAGATCTTTTTCATCGATATAAATCGGGGCAAAATCAAGCGACGATTCTGAATGCAGGATTATTTGCCGGTTTTTCGGGTCTTTGCGAAATCGCTTGATATTCGAACAACCGTCAATAACCGAAACAATATAGTCACCGTTGGCGGGAACCTTTACGGTTTTATCAATGACCACATAGTCGCCGCTTTCAATTGATTTGCCTCGCACGTTTGCCCGATTCATTGAGTCGCCAATGGCGCGCAATACGTAAAGATCGCTGGTACGCTTCACCAAACTGCTATCTAGTTTATGTAAAGATATCTTAAGGTATTCTTCGACTTTTTCGTCGGCGAAGGTTAATGCTTCACCGCAATTGGCGGACCCGACGATGGGCAAAGAGATTAATTTCGACTGTTTATCCAGTCCGGCAACTGCAGGTTTCAACTTTTTCCCATCTGCGCTTTGCAACAAAAGCCCTTTTTGCATCAATTGGTCCAAATGATGCTTAATTTTCTGTGGCGAATCCGGTTCTCCAACCAACTCCCCGATCCCGCGCAAAGTCAGAGACGCCAAATTCCGGTCTTTAGCCAAATTCAAAATTTTCTGTTGAATAATATGCATAAAATTACTTTATATGCCCATTTTACCCATAGCTACAGTTTTGTCAAGTAAATTGACTAACACATAAAACTTGACGGAATTTTAAGAAAGCGTATCTTGATTTAAAGGTCGTTAAATCAATGTAAAACCAAGGCCATGGTAAAACAAATCTTCGTTAGTCCATTCAATGGTAATTGGAAAGTAAAAACCGTTGGCAATCAAAAAGCGGCAGCAATTTGTGAAACGAAAGCGGAGGCAATCAAAGTCGCAATTCAAATCGCAAAGAATAATCACCTTGAGCTTACCGTCCAGAATCTTGACGGCACGATAGGGATAAAAAATTCGTATGGCGCTGATTCGCGAGAAACAAAAGGATAATGGGACCTAACTAAAAAATCCGTTTAAACGGATTTTTTAGTTAGCGAAACTCCATTTCACCATAACCTATTTTAAAATATTCTAAATTGGAATATTTGAGGTGGGAGGAAAATTGGTTATCATTCGCCGGTCCAGTCGGCGCAGATCAGTTCGGCTTGTTCCAAAACTGTTACAGTGGCTTGCTCTTGTTTGTCCGGTGGGTATTTGTATTTGTTGAGCAATTTTTTGACCATTACCCGCAATTTGGCTTGGACGCTTTGTTTTAACGTCCAGTCGATGGCGGTATTCTTGCGCAGCATTTGCACCAATTCCTGGGCAATCTTTTTCAAAGTTTCATCTCCCAATTCGCGCACTGCGCTTTTGTTTTCGCATAAAGCGTCATAAAATGCCACTTCGTCGGCATTGAGCTTCAAATCAACGCCGCGATTTTTTTCTTCCCGGATTTTTTTGGCCAATTCCACTAGTTCCGCGATCACTTGCGCGGCTTCGATGGTTTGGTTTTGGTATTTTTTAATGGTGTCTTCCAGCATTTTGGAAAACGCTCTTGATTTTACCAGATAATGTTTTTGCATTGTGCGAATTTCGTCATTGAGAAGTTTTTTCAAAACTTCCAATGCCACATTTTTCCGCTCCAATCCCTGGACTTCGCTTAAAAATTCATCCGACAATACGGCGATATCCGGGGATTTTAAACCCGCGGCGTCAAACACATTAATGACTTTATCTGATGTAATCGCTTCGGAGACTATTTGGCGGATTGCCTGGTCATAATCTTCAATCGTGGGGCCGCCCAAGCCGCCGGTGTTGTCGAATTTGGAAATAAACGCCCGCACGGTTTGGAAAAACGCCACTTCGTCGCGGATTACCATCGCTTCGTCGCTTGGCACCGATAGGGCGAATGCCTGCGATAATTCCGAAACCGATTGCAAATATATTTTTTTGCCGTCTTTTGCGCCAAGGATAAAATCCATCGCTTTCCCGGCAACAGTTGCCTTGCCGCCGCTTGTTCCGGAAAAATATGGCGAATAATCAAAACCGTCATAAATCATTTTTACCGCTTCGTATTTTTCCAGCATTACGTCGGTGGCTTGTTTCTGGTCAATTGCGGGTGGGTTCGTGCCCGATTGCGTGTAATGGCTGACCGCGTTTTTCAGCGATGGCGCGATACCAAGGTAATCAACCACCAATCCGCCGGGTTTGTCTTTATAAATGCGGTTCACCCGGGCGATCGCTTGCATTAGCCCGTGGCCTTGCATCGGCTTGTCGATATACATTGTGTGCAGGCACGGAGCGTCAAAACCGGTGAGCCACATATCGCGCACGATAACCAGTTTCAAACTGTTCTGCGGGTTTTTGATCCGAGATGCCAATAAATCGCGCTCTTCTTTGGAGTGTAAATGTTTTTGATAATTTTCCGGGTCGCTGGCCGCGCCGGTCATCACCACTTTGATAGAACCTTGATCGATATCATCGCTGTGCCACTGGGGCCGCAGCTTTACGATTTCTTCGTAAAGTTCCACGCCAATGCGGCGGCTCATCGCCACGATAATTCCTTTGCCTTCCAAGATGGACAAACGTTTCTCAAAGTGGTCCACGATATCCGCGGCCACAAGCTTGATGCGTTTTTGGGAGCCGATCATTGCTTCCAGCCGCGCCCATTTGCTTTTCAATCTTTCCACTTTCTCGGTTTCTTCGCCTTCAGTCACTTCCTCAAATTCCTTGTCGATTTTTGGTGTGGTGTTTTTGAGCAGATCGATTTTGGCCAGCCGCGCTTCGTAATAAATCGGTACCGTGGCCTTATCTTCCACCGCGCGCGCGATATCGTAGACATCTGCGTAATTGCCAAATACCGCCCGCGTGTTTTTATCGCTGGCTTCAATGGGTGTTCCGGTAAAACCGATAAACGTGGCGTTGGGCAGCGCGTCGCGCATATTCCGCGCGAAGCCATCAATAAAATCATACTGGCTGCGATGCGCTTCATCGGCAATCACCACAATATTGCGGCGATCGGAAAGCTGCGGATATTGTTTTTTTGAAAAACCGCTGGTGATTTTACCAAATAATCCGGTTTTTTCAGTCTCGAAAAACTTCTGAATTGTGGTAAACACTACGCCGCCCGAAGCCACGGCCAGTAATTGTTTTAAATTGGCCCGGTTTTCCGCTTGCTTGGGTGTTTGGCGGATGATTTCACTGCAATTTGAAAACACTCCAAAAAGCTGGCCGTCCAGGTCGTTGCGGTCGGTGAGTACCACCAAAGTCGGGTTATCCAAGGCTTGAATCAGTTTTCCTGCGTAAAAAACCATGGTCAAACTTTTTCCCGATCCCTGCGTGTGCCAAACCACGCCTGCCCGGCGATCCCCCATGGGTTGATCATCCACGTTTGCCAATCCATAAGCCCTGGGATTTTCACGGACTGCCATTTCGAGCTTGCCCTCCGTAGCCTTGGCGTAGGAGGGGTCGCCAGCGGCCCGCAAAGTCGATTCAATCGCTTTATTGGTTGCAAAATACTGGTGGTAGGCGGCAATTTTTTTGTTTAATTTGGCCCGCGCGTTTTTGGAATCTTTTTCAATTTCAAAAACAATGAAATTCCGCGCAATATCCAAAAAACGCTGCCGGTCAAACATCCCTTTGATCAAAACTTCCAAGTCGCAAGATTTGGAAATGTTGTTGCCATCAACGCTTTTCCAGCCCATATAGCGGTCAAAATCCGCGAATGCCGTGCCTGCCAGCGCGTTTTTGATATGATCCGCCAAAACGCAAATTTCGTTATAAACAAATAAAGTGGAAATTTCTTTTTTATATGTTTGGATTTGGTTAAACGCGCCTTTAATGCCCGCGTTTTCATTGGCCGGATTCTTTAACTCAAAAACAACCAGCGGCAACCCATTCAAAAACAAAACCACGTCCGGCCTTCGGTTAACCCTGTTTTCGATGACGGTGAATTGGTTCACTGCCAGCCAGTCGTTATTATCAAAATGAGAAAAATCAACCAAATAAACCTTATTCCCGGCGGTCGATCCATCCTCCCGCCGATATTCCACTTCCACCCCATCTACCAGCATCTGATGAAACAAATGATTCGCCTCCACCAACTTCGGCGCCAAGTGCGCCACATTCAAAACCCGCCTCACCGCCTCCTCCCGCGCCTCCGCCGGAATCCCCGGATTAATCTTTCCCACCGCCACCCTCAACCTCTCCCCCAAAACCACCTCCCCCAAATTCTGCCGTTCCACCAAATCCATATCCAGCCCAAACTTAACCGTCCAGCCCAATCCCGCGAGCCATTCCAAAACCGCCCTCTCCAAATCCGATTCGTTGTAGTTATGATTTTGCATAAGATGTTAAACAATTACGGCCGAAAGATCTTTTAAGGCAACCCAAGTCTCTAATTCAAATAAAGAAGCTTTACCACTTAGCACCCTAGCGTAAAATTCTTCTATGTCGGGATCGGTTATAATTGAACCAACTTGTGAATTTTCTAATGCGGCAATACCAATGCCTACTATTTGATCATCGGTAAAGCTGCTGAATTTTGATAACCTTTCGATAATTTCATGAGTGTGGGCAAATGTTCCGCTATTGCCTAATGAATGGATCAGGTTATTTTTTTCCTCTTCAAACCTAAGTTTTATCGTAATTTTATATTTACTAAAGAATGTAGTTAAATTTTTAAAATAATATATTTTTGATTTTTTAATACTCGCCCATTCATTTTTGAGAAAAGAATTTATTTCATCTGGGTTTAAAGCACTTTGATAATCGCCATCCTTGCTTATAATAACAAAATCAGTGTTATCCGGAACTTCTTTTATAAGTGTTTCCCAGTTTATCTCATCGCCATAAGAATTATCTTTTTTGCCAGGCGGATTTCCTTTTACATGTCGTACCCGTGCCTTACTAATAAATGGATCAGAATCTATAAACTTGCCAGCACCAAATAGCGCAGAGATAATCTCGTCCGCCTTTAATGTGCGATTTTCAATATCAGCCCATAGCTTGTTTGCTAATTCTGTTTTATTTTTATCCAGAGCTTCTTGAAGCCTTTTTATCACTTCATATTCCTGATAGGTTTTACAAATTACAGGCATTTCTAGATTACAGCGGGAATCTTTAAACCTTTTAAATGAATTACTTACTTTTGAATCTCTATGTCTTTCCACTTCATCCTTTAGTTGCTTTGTGACATATAATAATATTCCACCCCTATCAATCAAATTAACCAGCTTTTTAAGCTGTTTTAAATCTTCATCATTGAAATCGTAAAAATTAAGAAAAATATTAGCATCAATAAAAATATGTAAAGCCATAAATTAGTTTTTTATCGATTATTGGATAATTGTACTATTGCCGCTTGTAAAACCTGCCAGCATATTTTTGCCGTGTGTTCATCTGGGTCAAATCCCGCGGCCATTTGTTGATAAGGATGGATGTAGTTTCTAAAATCGCGCAAAGCGTGGCTAAATTTTTTAACGTCTTCCCCAAGTAACCTTATCGAACAGGCAACGTCAATAAAATTATTTAGAGTCCAATTTTGAAACTGTTTTACTTTACCTGCTTGATCTTTTGGACTCATTTTTGACTCGTTGAATTCTTTTGGTTTTTTGCTCGCAATACCTAATAATATCCCTTCAAGAGTGCTTCCGCACAAAAAAATTGTAGAGAGGGACGCTTTAGCCTTTAAACATTTATTAATTTCATCTATTCTTTGCTTTAGAACATTAGAAACCGTACCGTCTAATTCCAATTTATCAATAGAAACACATTCAAACTCGATCTTTGCAAAATCATTCTCAGTTAGAGCTTGACTTTTAAAGGCGTAACCAGATAATTTATTTCCTATTTCCTTGGCTTTCTCAATTAATTCGTATGACAGATCGCTTTTTTCAATATTTCCCAATAGAAGCTGATTTTCTATATATTCAACAAGTTTTATAATTGATTTTCCGACTAAATAGTCATCAGTTGTTTGCCAAAATCCTCTCATTCGATTTGCCTTTGAACCACTAGAGTAATTATATTTAGTATCATAAATATCGATTCCGATGTCATCAATGAAAAACTCCTGAAATGTTCTATCAGAAAAATTTAAGACATAACCCCCTCGCATTTGAAAGAGTTTTTCCAATAATTGTTTTTCATTTGTATTTAAATTTGCCATATTTAAATTTATGGTCATGTCTCATTCAGCAACCAATTTTGTCAATCCATTTCTTGCCCTTTCTATTAAATCATCATAAGTAAGAACTTCAACCCAGTGGTAATATGAAAGCACTCTTCTTAAATACTTGGGGTGCGCGTCATCGGTTTCTTTTACGCCTACCCCATTTCTGGTTTTTCTTCTGCCAATAAGAAGAATACCTTTTGGCTTATAATATTTGCCGTATCTATCTTCCAAAACTTCTTTGCCAGTATAATCATCTCTTTCAGTGGTATAGGTACTATAATAATATTCCAAATACCCCGTCAATTGACCTATTGCCTGCGCCAGATCGGGCGATATAAAATGACGTCCCATTTTATCTTTTCTTAGTAATTCAACATTAGGCAGTTTTATTTCCAAAATATCACTGAGGCCATCAATTCTTTTTAGTCGTCGATCAGGAATTCCAGAATCACCGGCAGTCCGTACATCGAGCGATGAATATTCGGGTCCAAATATCCAAGGTATCTTTGAGAGGTATGTTTGTATGTCCGTAACTTCTTTTACGGAAGGGTTTTCTATCAATTTTTCGAATTCGTTTATGGCTTCATTTTTCTCATTCAGCTTTGATTGAGATAATCCTCGTTTTATTAATTCTGGAATATCAAAACCCGTCGTCAGATAACCAGAATCAAATAACTTCAATAAAATATCTTTTCCTCCAGCATCTTTACTTAAAGTAATTAATTTTGAATATAGTTCAGGATCCAGGTTTAAACTATCTGCTAATACAAATTTTCCACTTGTTAGTGTGCTAAAATTTGCGGCAGATAAAAATTTTAAAAAATCAATTAAAACTCCACTTTGCTTGAATGGTAAGGTAATCGAATTGCCAGAAATTAATTGAGATTCTTTTTTTGTGTAAATTTGTATTTTAACGCCGGTAATTTGATTTTTGTCTGAAATATACGTAGCGACATATTTAAACCGTTTGTTTTCTTCTAATACGAATTCCTTGTCTGTATCAGAAACTATTGAGACATATTTGCTTTTAGGGTCCTTACCAAAATTGGAAAGCCTAATATCACCTTCATTCCTTAAGGCGGTGAATTCAGCATCGGATGGTTTTAGCTGGTTGGCATCGACCCAAAAATCATCTGTTTCTTTTCCAAATTTCATATATTTATTCTTATTCTTCCGCTCATTAGGCGAGGCAAAAGCGAATCGCGAATTTGAGATAATATGTTGTTTTGTTTTTCAATGAAGGCAATTCTATTTCTCAATTCAATAGAATTGTTGCTGAAATTTTCAATGGTTATCTTATCCGGTAGAATTATCTGATTCAAATACGCTTGTTCACGATTAAGGCCAGGTACAACTGAATCACCATTGATGAAATTCTGGTTTTTTAAGAGATAATAGCAGAAAACTAATGGCAATTTTGATTCTACAAAGTATGTAGTATCGATGGAGTAAAAATCTGAATCTACCCAATATACGCTTCCTACGTTACCCTTGCGACCAATTACTATGCCAGGACCAGTTACAAGCTTTCTATTATGAAATCCGACAAAGCCACTTGATCCGTAAACTTTTATATTTCCATCATTTCGGTTTTCTCCCTTTAATGCCTTACCATAATTAAGGGTTATAATTTCACCAAGCTTTCCAACTCTCCAACCTTTCGGAATCAGCCCTAATTCAGAATCAATCATTTTGCCGCCGGTGGATTTGTAGGGTTTGCCTTGTTCGTTGGGGAAATTGAAATCCACGAACCAATGCTTGAAAACCGCGTTCGCGATTTTCTCCAAAGTATCATTCATCCGCCGATTCAATTCAATCTTCTCATCCAACGCCCCCAGTATCTCGGCAATCCGTTTTTGCTCGTTAATTTTTGGTAAAACAATATCCAGATTTAATAAATGAGGAACTTTTATGCTTGGTTGAACTCCGCCGATATCGAGATTATGGATTTGTTCTCTGTATTGTTGTGCCGATAAAAGATAATACAAAAATAAAGGTTCACATCGCTTATTTATGCGAAGCGCAATTAAATTTTGCGCAATAGATCCTCGATTTTCAAGAGAGATTGCTACGCTCCCAATTGTACCTACCGTAGGAATAAGAATATCTCCCACCTGAATATGACCAGCTCGAAACCAATTTATATAAGTGTCATTATCAACAAATTTTTCAACTTCCGAATAGTCGGGAAGTCGCTTCTCTGTTTTTATAGCATTGACTTCTAATAATTCATACCCACTTTTAGACAGAGGCGGTGTTTTTCCTCGATTATCTACCACCCTATCAACCAGCTTTTCAAGTTTAAAGATTTCCCATTCTTCTGGAATCGGCCTAATCTCTGTTTCCTTAAATTTTGTTCTTATTTTTTTCATTCTGAGCTTATTTGGTGAATTTAGTATATCTTTGATTTTGCATTAATTCTGTTTTAAGGCGCTTATTTTGATCGACTAAATCTTTAAATCGTCCACTAAAATCATCTACAAATTGGAAAACTCCAAATCTTTGATTAACGCCGTTAAATAAATCTATTAAACCAAGGGCAACATTTCCAACAAACCATAAGTCTGATTTAACTTTGTATTCATCGGTAAAATCAAAAAAGGGAGTATCAAATCCAGGATTAGAAATCGGATTTATTCTAAAATTTTGAAACGCATAAATAATTGTTGAATGAGCAGTTGATTTATTTATTTGATCCTTTAAGTTTTTAATTTCGTCTGATTTAATTTTGAAATTGTCATTTAACCATTTATTTTTTGCCTTTCTTAGCCTGTCGGGCACATCCAAAATACCATTATTTGATTCAGCGAATTTTTCTTGTTCTTTGTTCCCCATTGCATATGCTGCCCACGCACCTGCTTCCAAAACTTGCCGTAAATTCATACTCATCTGAATATGATGTTGTCGCACTGTGGAAAATAAAGCGAGCGTGTGGTGTTTTTTTACTTGCGATAGAAAAGCAATGAAAATAAACTTTTCAATATCATCAACTGATTTGATGAAGTTATTCAAAAGTTGGTTAAATTCGTTTGCATTAATAAAATAATCACCGTAACCTCTGGCGCCATTTAAAATCATTTCTCGCTCGCTTTCTATAATATCGTCCATAGTTGTTTGTTTAAAATCCATAATTTAAAGAAGGTTAAAAATCTGTAAAATGTAGCTGATTGCAATAAATGCCAGGCCGAAATAGCTTTTTATTTTGGTTATTTTAAAATCATCTTTTTCTTTTTTATCGTTTTGTTCGCAAACCAAGTAAATGGCACCGTTTTTATCTAACTGCGGCGGTATCCCGTAAAGGAAGATAAGAATTGTTCCCACCAACCCAAAGATTGCGCTCCAAAAATTGATATTCAAAATTAAATCTGAAAACATATCTGTTTCTATTTTAGCAATGACTTCTTACCCGTCTGTTTTATCCTTTTTTTGGATTCTTTGATGTTTTCTGGAGTGGGAAGCTTTTCGGGCATCGTGCCGCCCAGTTCTTCGATTGTTTGGCGTACTTTTTTGCCCACGTCGTAATGCGTGAAATTGGCTTTTGTTTCACCTTGGATGTTTTCGCGGCGCAATTTGGCTTCGGTTTGCGTGGCACGGAATAAATTTGCGGCTAATTCTTCACTTCCCATATGGTCAAGTGTCGCCTCGCCCTTTTTAAGTTGTTTCTTTTGGTGAATGTCTTTTTGGCGCAAGCCGCCGTAAAGTCCGGCATACCCGTAATCTTGAAAATTACCGTAATTCATAACCCCGGCATTTTTTGCCGCCGTGCAAAGGTTTTTGTTGTGGACCTTCATTTCATCACGCAAAAATACGCGTTTTGCGTCTTCAATCTCTAAATCGCGGATTTCCTGCCGCCGGGTTTGAATCACAAAATATGTCTGTGCCAGCGCAATCTCTTCCTTGCGCGGATCGCCGTTTTGGGCTATCAAATAACAAGCATAACGGGATAAATTATAATCGTTAACCGGCCTTTCCGCCCCAGACCCTATCGGAACCATATCGCTCACTCCAGCGAAATGGTCGGCAATCTCCTGCCCGCTTTTATCGCAAGCCGTTTTTGCCCGTTCGATTGCTGGCAGAAACTTACCGTATTCTGTATATCCAAGTAATTTATACAAATCTCGAGCACGCCAGCATTCTTGCCCATACTCATTGATTTTTTTAATTTGTTCAAAAATATTATTTTGCATTTCTTTTTGAAGTTAAAATTGACAACTGTGCAGTTTTTTCTATTATTAAATTGTAAGTATTCTACTTACTAATCGCGCGGTCCCGTTACAAGCGGGATTTTTCGCTAAATGGCACTAAATCTTAAACCCAATGTTTTTTAGATTTTCCCTTATCTTTGCCTCCAATTCTTTTGATTGCTCAAATTGTTTGCCCAATTCCGCGGTCAAAAGCTTCATTTTTTCTTCGAAAACTTCGTCGTCTTCTTCAACGTAATCCGTGCCCACATAGCGGCCCGGAGTTAAGACAAAACCGTTTTTTTCTACTTCGCTAATTTTTGCCGACTTACAGAATCCCTTTACATCTTCAAATTTACTGCCAATTGTCCGCCAGTTGTGATAAACGCCAGAAATTTTATTTATATCCTCTTCGGTTAGTTCGCGGTTTTTGCGGGTAACCATTGTGCCCATTTTGCGCGCATCAATAAATAGGATTTCGTCGTGGCGGTTGCGGAATTTGTGGTCATAGCGGTCGCGGGAAACAAACCACAGGCTCACCGGAATCTGTGTGGTGTAAAAAAGCTGGGGAGGCATTGCTACGATGCAATCAACCAGACCTTTTTGAATTAAATTTTTGCGAATTTCACCTTCGCCGCTTGTATTCGAAGAGAGCGAGCCGTTTGCCAAAACAAAACCCGCGATTCCCGCCGGAGATAAATGGTGGATCATGTGTTCAATCCAGGCGTAGTTGGCATTGCCCGCGGGCGGTACGCCGTATTGCCAGCGCGCATCAGTCCGCAGCCTCTCTCCTCCCCAATCGCTGACGTTAAACGGTGGATTGGCCAAAATGAAATCCGCTTTCAGGTCTTTGTGCAGGTCGTTATGGAAGGTATCGGCATTATTCGGTCCCAAATTGCCTTCAATGCCGCGAATTGCCAGATTCATTTTGCATAATCTCCAGGTGGTCGGGTTTGATTCCTGGCCGTAAACTGCCAAATCCTGGCGATTGCCGCCGTGCGCTTCCACAAATTTTTCGCTTTGCACAAACATTCCCCCGCTGCCGCAGCACGGATCGTAAATCCGGCCTTTGTATGGTTCCAGCATTTCCACCAGCAATTTAACCACGGATTGCGGTGTGAAAAATTCTCCGCCGCCCTTGCCTTCCGCCGAAGCGAATTTTCCCAGAAAATATTCATAAACCCGGCCCAGAATATCCTTGCTTTTGCTTTCCTTGTCGCCCAAGCCGATATTGCTTACCAGGTCAATTAATTCGCCCAAACGCACCTTGTCTAAATCCGGCTTTCCGTAAATTTTTGGTAAAACACCCCTTAAGCTCGAATTTTCTTTTTCTATCGCGATCATTGCTTCATCAACCAAAGTGCCAATTTCCGGTTTTTTGGCATTACTTTGCAAAAATCCCCAGCGCGCATTGGCCGGAACCCAAAAAACGCCATCTTGCGAATACGCATCCCTATCCTCGTCCAATCCATCATAATATTCGTGATCAGCCATTATCTGTTTTCGCTGTTCGGCAAATGAATCGGAAATGTATTTTAAAAATATCAACCCCAAAACCACGTGCTTGTATTCGCCCGAATCCATATTGTTCCGCATCTTATCCGCCGCCGCCCAAAGCGTTTCTTCAAAACCCACATTCGCCGAATTGCTTTTAGAATTTTTAGCCATAATAACTTGTATTTTAACAAAAAAGACACGCGGGGTGTCTCGGTTCGTTTTTAAACTTGAATTGTCGGAATTTCTAACATTTTCGCAAAATTGGCGGGTTTTGGATAGAATTTGCCTTTATTCTCCAATTTACTCTCTTTCCCCTTCCAAATCAAATTAGCCGACAACCGATAACCATCTACGATTACCATCAACTTTTAACCATTCTTCAATAATCACCCGTTTCTTTTCCTCAAATATTCTAAATTAGAATATTTGAGTTATAATTATTTTAAAATAGACGGGAGGGCGACATGGTTCGGGATATAAACTATAAAATTTATCAAAAAGAGATGAAAACAAATGTTGTTAATAGGGATTATGGGCGGATCGTGGACGGTATCGCCCAGAGGATCAAGTTGGCGCGGCAGGAGCGCGGCATTAACCAAGGAAAGGTTGCCATGAATCTTGGGCAGAGCCAATCCTATATTTCCAAGATCGAATCCGGCCAACAGGCAATCACCGCCGCTGAATTGAAACTTCTGGCCGATTTCTACAAGCGCCCCATTACCGACTTTTTCGATTAATTCCTGTGCGCGGAATATCGAGCGCTGTCCTTCAACCTCAAATATTCTAATTTAGAATATTTGAAAATCTGTGGAAGTCAGACTTCCACAGATTTTCTTTAAATCGTTAAAATCAACAAATGCAGACGGTGGCGGGGGCTGTTAATTTTGCCGGAGGTTTCTTTCAGGCCGCCAGTTGTTGTGTTTTTTGACAATTTTGGAAAATTTTCGTATCTATAAACAAGCAGTTCTTTATTTATCTGCCAGAATACCCCGT
>Ga0074195_1002429_pt1 | contig 20838 bp, 10 predicted proteins | sample EPASupsiteHSE623_FD_64525 | JGI IMG/M metagenome (GOLD analysis project Ga0074195, IMG submission 64525) | Bioremediated contaminated groundwater from EPA Superfund site, New Mexico - Sample HSE6-23 | ecosystem: Environmental > Aquatic > Deep subsurface > Groundwater > Contaminated ...
CATGCGGTCAGTTTCAATTCAACATCCCGGACACAGCGCTCCTGGTAGGCGCAATATCTGCTTATCCTTTCATAAACGTGTGCCGGATCATTGTTTGATAAACCGTCCGTTCCAGTTTTTCCCATTTGAATCTGTTATGCGGATGAAATAAATACCAGGAATGAGATCGGAAATATCGAGGTTGAGGGTAAATGGAACTTTTTTTACAAGTTCTCCTGAGATGCTCCTGATCTCAACATCCGCCATGCCCGGCGTATTGATCCCCTTTATATGGATGTTTTCGCCGGCAGGGTTCGGATAAATATGCATCTCCTGCCCGCTATTCAACCGGTTCATCCCTTGCAGAATGAAATCATCAGGATAGATATACCCGGTCGTGTCGCCATTTTTAATGTAACCTACCAGGTCGCGCTGCTCTTCGTATTCGAAAAACATGAGACGATAGGAGGTGTTTCCCAGGGTGGGTTTGAAAACGTTCAGGTAAATCATCACCGGTCCCGGTACAAGCACAAACCATGGTCTCGGCGGAGTGGCGAAGGTGCCATGAACAAAAGAGGCAACATCATCACCCAGGTTAAAGGCTCCGATCCATTTGGTGTAAAACTGGTTCACATCCGGATATACTTTGAAATAGGAGGTATTGGGTCCGCAGGTGATTGTGTCGATCGGGTTTTCAACAATCTGGTTTGGATAATAATTAGCCAGATGATTGACCGAATCCTGGAACACCAGGGTATCGAACTCATATAAATGGGTAGTGTCGTATGGGATGCCCTGGACCGACAATGCCCAGGAGCAGTATATCCGAAGGATATCATATTGGTATTGTCCTGCACTGGAATCTTTCCCGAGGATCTTTATTTTTTCAAGATAACCGTATCCCCCTCCGCCAGGGGCAATATATGCCATGGATTTACCTGAATACTGGAAAATATCGCCAACATTGAAATTATAGATCTCAGTGAATTTTGGCACCAGTTGCCCCTCATTCCGCCCCTCTATCCCTTCGAGAAAGTAGATTTCACTTCCCTGTCCGGAAGGAAACTGCAATAATCCGAAATTTTTTGACAGGCGGATGGAATAACCGCTTGAAAGCTGGATCTCTTTAACGGAATCATTGATTCCCATAACCGGTTCATAAGTTTCAGAAATCACTTGGGCCTGAATATTGCCAATGGTATCGTACAACCAGTTGTCACCGGTTTTAGCGAATGTTTTAATCACAAATGAACCAGGATCCCGGAAGTTATAGATCCCATTCCCTTGCCGGATCATTCTGGTTTTAAGGAAGTCGGGCTGCTCCGACCATTTATAAAAACCATAACATGTGTCGCATCCTGTAACGATCCGGTTGAGGTAAAATACTGAGTCCCCTCCCAGGATTTGCACGGAGTCAGTCCATATGACATTCGTGATGAAATTAAGCCCGTTTAAATTGTAATTGAACTTTTCATTCAGGTTCAAGGGGGACCAGTGTTGTGCCTGGATTGACTGACCCAGCACAATCACAATAATTATCAGCTTTACATGGATTGAATTTTTCATCCTGCCATTTTTTAACGTAAAGGTAATGCTAACTTTGCTTCAAATTCTTATATCCGATGAAGAAATTTATCGTTTTTTTCCTGGTTTTTTCGGTCATGGAACTATCGGGACAGGGTCCCTGGTTTGCCATAGGCGGGCAGCGGTTCCAGATTCCCCAATATCAGATCGTGGTTCCGCAGGATGCCACGCCTGTTGAATTGAAAGCGGCATCAGAATTTCAATGGTACCTTGAAATGATCACCGGGGTGAAATTGAAAATCGTGGATGAAACCGCGCATCAGAGCTCCCGTGAAATCATCATCGGTTATTCCGGAAGATTCCCGGTTTCCGGGATTTCCAGTTCACTGGATCCGGATGGATTTGAAATTAAAATACATCAGCCGATGATAAGCATAGCCGGCGGATCGCACAAGGGAACACTCTACGGGGTATATGAATTTTTTGAAAAATATCTCAGGTGCCGTTTCTGGGCCCCGGGAGCCGAAATGATACCAGGATTACAAGAGATTGGGTTACCCATGGGCGATGTCGTTGTGAACCCGGCATTCAGATTTCGTGAGGTCTATTATGCCGGGACGGACGACCAGGATTTTGGCGATAAAATGCGTTTGGACCGACATGCCTGGAAGGGCGGAGAAAACTGGGGGATGTGGGTGCATACCATGTTCACCCTGGTGCCGCCGGAGAAATATTTTGATTCCCATCCCGAATACTATTCCCTCATGGGCGGTAAGCGTGCCAAAACCCAGCTTTGCCTCACCAATCCCGATGTTTTACTGATCACCATTGATGAACTGAAAAAGCGTATGCACGATAACCCGGATGCAAAATACTGGTCGGTATCACAAATGGACACGTACGGTTCCTGTGAATGTACTGCATGCACCGGCACCCTGACAGGTTCCCGGGGTGAGGTAATCCCACACGGGCAAGGTGCAGTGACTCCATCGGATCAGATGATAGCCTTCGTAAATAAGGTGGCCGCTGCCTTTCCGGATAAGGTGATATCCACCCTGGCGTATCAGTATACCCGTGCAGCGCCGAAGCATGTTAAGCCGGCCCCGAATGTGAATATCATGCTTTGCACGATCGAGTGCGACCGGAGCCGGCCACTTGAAAAGGATACTGCTGCCGGTTCCTTTGTGGCCGATCTCAAAGACTGGTCGGTCATTGCTGAGGATATTCTTGTTTGGGATTACGTGATCCAGTTCACCAACATGCTTGCTCCCTTCCCAAATCAGCCGGTATTGCAACCCAATATCCAATTGTTTAAAAAGTACCGCGTCAGTTCGGTATTTGAACAGGGGTGTCGCGGTACGTATAGTGAAAACCAGGAATTACGCCAGTACCTGTTGGCTAAACTTCTCTGGAATCCGGATGTGAATGTTGATTCCCTGACCAATCAATTTCTCAAAGGTTATTATGGCGCTGCAGGACCTTTTATCGGGAAGTACCTGGATGAAATGACCGGCGCCCTTCAGCAGTCGGGAAAAACACTCTGGATCTACGGAAGCCCGATGCAGGAGACCGACGCGTTCCTTTCGCCCGAAAATATCCGAAGTTACAATGAGTTGTTCGACCTGGCAGAAAAGGCCGTGGCCGGCGATTCAGTATTGAGGAACAGGGTCAGCAAAGCCAGACTGCCATTGCGCTATGCCATGCTTGAGATTGCCAAGAAGAACATCACGGGGCCTGATGGTTTCATAGAATTCCAGGGTTCAACCGCCATTGTGCGGAAGGATGTTATGGCTCAACTGGATGAGTTTGTCGCGCTTGCCAAAAGGTATGATGTAAAAACCCTGCATGAACGCAATCTGCCGCCGGATGAGTATGCCAGGGTAACCAGCCGGTTTTTTCAGAATGCATTTATGGATCACCTTGCCAAGGGTAAATCCTACACACTTTCCAATGATCCAAGTCCGAAGTACAGCGCAGAAGGGATGGGGACCCTTACTGACGGGAAACGCGGCACGGCAAATTACTATGTCCTGTGGCAGGGATTTGAGGAGAAAGATTTAACTGCAGTGATTGACCTGGGGGCGAATACGATGATCAACTACGCAAGCGCAGAGTTTTTGCAGGATCACGCATCGTGGATTTTTTATCCTGAAAAGTTGACGGTCAGTATTTCGACGGATGGCCGCCATTTTACTGAAGTGGCTGCCTTTGATTCATTATCCTTTCCTGACCCGGTGGTCATCCAGGAAACAGGGAAAACATTCCCGGTGACCGAGGCCCGGTATGTCAGGTTTCATGCCCGGAATAAAGGGCAATGCCCCGCATGGCACATTGGACATGGGGGCAAAGCCTGGTTGTTTGTTGATGAACTGATTGTCGACCGGCGACCGGAAACCGGAATCCGTTAACCTGGGCGGGTCTCCTCTAATGGTGTTGCAATTTACTTTGCCTGGTTGAATTCAGCATTGATGCTGATGGTGACATCTGCACCCACAACAGCACCACCTGCTTCGGTGAGTGTGTTCCATTTGAGTCCGTATTCCAGCCGGTTTATGGTCGATGTTGCTTTGAATCCGGCCTTTATATTTCCCCAGGGATCTTTTGTTGTGCCACCATAGGTTACTGCAAATTTTACGCGCTTGGTAACATTGCGGATGGTGAGATCGCCGGTAAGTTCATATTTATTGCCGGAGATTTTCTTCATCGATACACTTTTAAAGGTCATTTTCGGATACTTTTCAGCATTGAAAAAATCATCACCCTTTAAATGGTTGTCGCGTTGTTCATTATCTGTATTGATGCTGGCGATATCAACCGAAAAATCAATCCGGGCATCGGTAAAATCAGGTTTTGATGCGGTCATGGAACCGGTGAAGGTTTTAAATGCACCGTCAACTTCGGATATGACCAGGTGCGTCACGGTGAATTTAACATTCGAGTGACTGTTGTCCAGGTCCCATTTGGTTTGGGCTTCTGCTTTTCCGATGATCATCATCCCGATCATCATCGCTATCATAAATTTGGTTACGTTTTTCATTGGTTTTGGTTTTAAGTTGTTGCTTAATTGATTTTAATTGAAGTCATTGATACTGATCCGTAAACAACTTTATCGTTAAAGATGGAAACGGAGTCATTTTTTTCCTGCATTGCCAGGGCATAGAGCAGCGGAATGTAATGCTCGGCCGTTGGAATTGCCAATGCCATTTCCTGGACAGGACTTGCAAGACCGGTAAGGATTTTATGCTCATTCGCCAGGATAAGTTTTTTTAGTTTTTCGTTTGCCTCCTCTGCCCAGTCATGCCCGTGTGCCGGTTTATGCCAGTTGACCATGCGCAGATTGTGTACCATGTTGCCACTTCCGATCACCAAAATTCCTTTTCTTCGAAGGCCGGAGAGATTCCTTGCCAGATCATAATGGGCCTGTGGTGAAAGGGTGTAGTCGAGGCTAAGCTGCAGGACAGGAATTGTTGCTTCCGGGAACATGTGCTTCAGCACGCTCCAGCAACCGTGGTCGAAACCCCAGTTCTGATCCATTTCGATTTCGGCCGGAGATGACTGTTCCTTGATCTCATTGGCTACCTGCAAACTTCCGGGGGCCGGGTACTGCAGCGTATATAACTGTTCGGGAAATCCGCAGAAATCATGTATCGTCCTTGGCTGCTGCATGGCAGTGATATGGCTGCCCTTTGTTTCCCAGTGCGCCGAAATGCAAAGAATGGCACGGGGTTTAGCGATTGATGCACCTGTTGTACGCCATCCGCTGGTGAATTCATTCTCCTCGATGGCATTCATCGGGCTGCCGTGTCCGACAAAAAGAACCGGCATTAACATGGTGTCGGTATGAGTGCCGGTATGCTTTATGAATTCTTTAATTTTCACGGCGTTTTTCATTTCGTTGATTGACGCTGCAAAATTGCATCAATCCGGAATGACCGTGGTAACACTAAATGGAAATATGGTGGTACTTTTAGGAACTGGCTGATTGCATGGCCGACCTGAAATCGGTGGGAGTGAGGCCTGTCCTTTTGCTGAAAACCCTCGTGAAATATGATTTTTCGCTGTATCCAAGGGCAAAGCCGATCTCAGAAATATTCAACGGGGAGTTAAGCAGCAGTCGTCTTGCTTCGATCAGTTTCCGGGTTTCGATGATCTCCGATACACTTTTTCCAAAAACCTTTTGACAAACCAAATTCAGGTTCCGGGTGGATGTGTTCAGCTTATCGGCGTAAAAGCCGACACCTAATGGGCGTGTATAATTGTCTTCGAGTATTCGCAGGAAATTGCGGAATGCTATCCGCTGGGGTGTTCTTGCATCCTGGTCATCCGGGAGATGGTGGGTTCCTTCTGCCTCCAGTTTCGCCAGTAATGCCGAAAGCAGGTGGCGGTAAATATTCTGTCGCTCAGGATTATGCCTGTATTCATGGAGGATCAGCTCACACAGGATGCCGATCTTCTGCCGGCAGTCGCCCGCATCAAATGAGAAATGGATCTGGTCGAGAAAGTTGGAATAAAAGTGAAAATTGCTTTCAAGGATAAAATCATTCCTATAGCGGATGCACCATCCGCGGGTTTCGAGGTCGGGCAAGAACTCATGAACTTTTCCCTGGGCAACATAAATCACCACCGGAGCGGTGAGGGCCTCCCTGAAGAAGTCGATATAGTGTTCAGGTTTTCCGCGTGTTATAATGAGAATCTCCTCGTATTCATGACGATGCGGATTTGTCGGATGGCTTCGTATCTCATCGACCACCTCACTTGAAATCACGAACATGTCGAAGGGTTTCTCCATGGCCAGCGCTTATTTTTGTTTTTCGAACACATCCACTTCCCTGAAATAGTAGGGTCCGTGCGAGGAGTCTTCGCTGATCCACAACAGGTAACGATACTGACTCTTTTTATCCTTTAGCGGGATAATATTATACAATGCCTTGCTGTTACCCCAGATATCCTGTGGCGCTGCATATGTTATGTAGTTCCATCCCGATGACTTCGGATCGCCGGTTACCGGAGGTCTTGTATCACCGGTTGCACCCCAGAGCGAAAATGACTGTGCTCCTCTTTTATTATCCTGGGCTGTAAAAATATGAATGCTGTCAAGTTCGATCTCCTTCTGAAGATCCATCAGGATGCGTCCCTCACCTTTTTCCGACCACCTGTCGTTGAGCGAATCGCCCGGTAAAAGATCATACATGCCGTCGTTAATCGCCGAAACATTCATCCCGTCAGCTATCGTCCCACCAAGGGTGGTATCGGCATTGCTGAAATAATAGGCTGTAGTGACCCCGTTTGGCTGGTGCAGGTCGGCATAATCTTTCATGGTCAGGCGACCGGGAAGCTCCGCGATGTTGCGCTTACGGGTGACAACCAATTTTGCACCCGGAGTCATATCTTCACTTACATAGCTTACAGGCAGATTCAGCGCCAGAGATGGCCGGTCATTGAAATCATCATACAGCGGTGAAGCCGGTTGAATGTGATCGAAGGGATTATCGGCCACGGAGATGGCAAATATTTTGATTGCATCATTATCGGGAAGCTGAAGCGTATTACTGACCGGTGAAGCTTCCAGTGCATATTTGAAAATGTATCCATACTGGTATGGTAGGTTGAGGGTGTCCCTGTGCAGGTGGGATGCAAACCAGGCTATTTTATCGCGCTTTATAAATCCCCTATCCAAACCATTGATGCGGCCGAGCTTATCCCAACTACGGTTGTCAAACTGCCCGATATTTCCCTGATATTTTTGAATCCGCAGCGCCGATTTTTCTCCTCCAACTTTGAATATGCCTGACGTATCGGTTAATGCGGCTGCAAGAATGTAAATATGGTTGAAATTTCCGGTTTTTGGGAGGGTGATTTTTTGACCCCTGCATGACAGGACATTATTTTTTCCATCTGTCACAGGGCCAAGGTTGAACTGTACCCCATCGGCTGAGATGGTTTGCGGGAATAATTCCGCTGGAATAGCTGGTCCGCCATTTTCGAACCGGCCATTCTTCTTGTTTTTCTCGCCGCTGACCACATCCTGGTCAAATGGAATGGGTAGTTCAATGGAATTTGCTTCCATAAGTTTTTCAACCGGGGCTTCCAGCTGAACTGAAAAACTGCGGATGGCAAATTTCTTCATGTCGATCACCAATTTTCCGTTTTTCAGGGTCACATCTCCCAAAAGACGTTCCTGTCCATCGGTTTCCCAGGCTTTAATGATTTTATTTGATAACGTAACTTCCACGTTTTGAATATCTTTTCCGGTGAGCTCCTGTAGCCGTATGATCACCTCCTTGCCGTTTTCGGCCTTTTTCACCGACCGGATATCGACCTGCGGAACGGAGATTTTTCCGAATGAAAATGATTTTCCCAACATGCCGGGGTGCTGGGAGGCCCGGAAAATTCGCAGGGGCTGATTCATCATCCTTCCCTGCCATTCAGAAAGGCCTGCACGCCAATCGCCTTTGTGACTGTAAATGCCATACACAATCTCGTGAATGCCCCAATCCTGGGTTGACTGATCGTGATAAAAATTTGTTGTTGGGGTGAAGAGCAGGGTCAGACGCAAGGTAGAGTCATTCGGTTTGTCGGAACCGAATTTGGAATCTTCCAGGATGGAAATGCCAAAGGTTCCCGATTTATCTGTAAGGTCGAACCACTCCCTCGATGGAACTTCATACTTTTTTTCATTGTTGTTATCGCGTTCCAGGGTGCCAAGTCCAAGGTTGTATGTAGCCTTAGAATTTTTTGCAGTGAGGGGAAAACCGGCCTTCAGGCTGACCCCGCGCGATTGCCAGTGAATGGTGTTGAGGACGATAATCTGTTCTTTGCCTGCTGCGAGCTGAACATACTGGATGAACATGGAATTTCTGGCATTGCGTTCGATTTTCAGGGTGGCGCGGATCGGACCATTCTCAATCAATGTGATTTTGGCCGGACCTGTGACATAATCCAGCGGAGGTTTTTTCCGGTCATTCCAGTCCATGTTCCAGGCTGGCCAATAGGCTGGATGTTCTTTTTGAAATTCAAGGCGTGCCGGGCCGGATAAAAGCTCCTTGCCCAGTTTTTTATCAACGATGCTGGAAATATCGCCTGCTGCGTTGATGGTCACCTTAAAAAATTCATTGCTGAGCGATTTATTCGAAGCAGATAACATTGTTCTGTAAGATGCTGCCTCTTTCACGGGCTGAACATCAAAGACCGTCAGGCCCAGTGAGGGAACCGAAGCCAGGAACAGGATCCGGATGGTGGTTTTAGTTGCGTCGAGGAGCTGTGATGGTACCTCCGCGTTTAATGCGTCGACAACCCTGATGGCCTTTGGTGCCCCATCGGGGTAGTTTATCTCGGCTTCAACAAGATCCTTTCGGGCGATCGCGAGCGGATTATAGACCACCAGTGTGATTCCTTTTCCCTGGGTATCCATTGCCCTGATCACAGCGCCGGCAGCGCTTTCAAGACTTGCAGCCAATTTATTCATCGCGATCACTTCGTCATTCCAGGCATATTCATAAGCCTTTGGAATACTGGTTCCCGGCAGGATGTCGTGCATCTGGCTCCCGAGAACCAGCCACCAGGCTTCGTTCAGGTTGTGCTGGGGATATTTGATGGCGCCAAGCCAATCGGCCATAACAGCAAGTGGTTCTGCCGCAAGCGCGAGCTGTTCATTCTTGCGGTTCCACCTTTTCATATATGCCTGTGATGTGAGGGATCCTGCTGAATGTTCCGTTAAAAGCAGGTCACCACTGTAAGAGGGCAGCTGTTTTTTTTGTGCTTCCGTGAGGTCCCTGAAAAGTTGGTCGGAGGAGGAGAGGTAAACGTTGATTTTGCTGCCGGGCTGACTGAGGCTCTCAACCGCATTTTTAACATCTGCTTCACGCGGGGCGCCTCCTTCATCTCCAACACCATAGTACCGGAAGTCGGCATAAATGCCATATTTTTTCCCGTTATCCATGACCCGGTTTACCCAGTAACTGGTTGTATCGAGGCGTTTCTTAATATCGCTGGTATAGCTTGTGGCATTCAGCGCCGCCACGATGCCTTGACCATCGGGTCCTGTCCAGTTACCAATGTTGAAGGGAATTCCCGCGGCCGAACCCCATGATAGTTTCTGAGTCGAAAAGCCCTTTAAACCAGCATGAGCAAGTACCGATGGCAGATGGGCCTGAAATCCGAAACAGTCGGGCAGAAGAAAATCGACACTTTCCTTGCCAAATTCGGCTTTAAAATAGCCATTGCCATAAAGAACCTGGCGCAACACCGATTCAGGTGAAGGAACATTGACATCACATTCATCAACCGATGATCCGCCGACAAACCAACGATCCTGGGCAATATATTTTCTAACTTTTTCATACTTCGCGGGGTAATATTCCTTCATCATTTTATACCGGCGGGCCCCTGAAAAGGTGAAAACGTATGGCTTGTATTTTTCCAGGCGCTGAAAATTTTCATCCAGGGTGTTCTTAATGCATTCATTGATGGTGGCCTCGTAATCCCAGCGCCATTCGGTGTCGAGGTGGGAATAACCAACCGTATAAAGCACCGGATCCGTCGAGAGGTCAAATTTTGGTCCTGGAGTTTTGGCTGCATCAGTTTGTGCATTGGCCATGTTGACTGCCAGGAATATCAGGAGAATCGGGAGAAAGAAAATATTATGCTTCATGACGATTTGATTTTCCTTGTAAAATTAGAGATTTATTTTGTTTCGCAAAAAGCCTTACTTTTGCGGCTGAAAATCAAAACAGAAAGTACACCTATGAGAAAATATATTTTTATTTTATTGGTCGGGGCATTTCTCGCCTCCTGTACCGGGGGAAAAGATCAGTTTACCATCAAGGGGACTGTAAAAGGAGCTGACTCCGGGATGATCTATCTTCAGAAATTCGATGTGGATCAATGGGTTAAGGTCGATTCAGCCAGGCTCGATAAAGGATCGTTTACATTTAAAGGAAAAGCTGGGCTTCCCGAAGTATGGCACATCGTCATGGAGGAAAAGCAGATCATGCTCCCGTTATTTGTCGAAAATGCTAAAATCAAGGTGGAAATTTATGTTGACAGCATCGATAAATCGCTCATCACCGGTTCCCCCACGCATGATATCTACAAGGAATATCTCACCATGAACGAGACCATCAACAAGAAGATGGAGGTCGTTTATATGGAATGGAAAGAGGCCAAGGAGTCCAATGATACGGCAGGGATGAAGCGCGCCGACTCGATTTCAAATGTACTGGATTCCGAGATGAAAAAGCAGTTGCACGATTTCGCCAAAACCCACAATAATACGGTTGTCTCCCCATACCTTGTTATGCGCAACAGCTGGCAATTTGAACTCGCCGACCTGGAAGAAATCGTTTCGGTGATGGATACAAGTCTGCAGTCATCTCAGTATTATAAGACACTGCAGAAACGCATCGACATTTTGAAAAGCGTTGAAATCGGCCAGGTTGCCCCCGATTTTACTATGAACGACAGCACCGGTCAGACAATCGCCCTGTCATCACTCAAAGGCAAAGTGTTGCTGGTTGATTTCTGGGCATCATGGTGTGGCCCCTGCAGAGCCGAGAATCCCAATGTGGTTAAGGCCTACCAGGCATTTAACAAGAAGGGTTTTGATGTCCTTGGATGTTCCTTCGATCAGAACCGTGAAAAGTGGCTCAAAGCAGTTAAGGATGATAACCTTACCTGGACGCATGTTTCAGACCTTAAGGGATGGGCCAATGCTGCCGGTAAACTGTATGGCGTCAATTCCATTCCGGCAAATGTGCTCCTCGACAAGGATATGGTCATCATCGGACGAAACCTGCGCGGTGAAGATCTGATGAAAAAGCTGGAAGAAATCTTAGGCCCGGCAGGGAAGGAGAAGAAAGGATCAAAGAAGTAGGTACAGATTTCCGTGGTTGCAGTGTAATAAATTATAACAATGCTTAATATGCGGTCAGTTGCTACTTTATTGCTCCTCTTTGCCACGCTGATATTGCAGGCCCAGGGCTATTTTGATGGAACCATTCTGCGGTATGGGGGGAACAAGATTTATCTTCAGGGTATTTATGGTGAAAAGCTCACCACGCTCGATTCGACCCTGACCGATCAGGCTGGTCATTTCAGGTTTTCCCTTTCCGATCGCCTGCCTGGCATGTACCGTATAAAATGGACCAAGGATGGTTTTGTCGACCTGGTTTGGAATCATGAAAATGTCCAATTCACAACTACGGTAACTTTACCTGAAGACAGCCTGCAAATTATCTCCTCCGTTGAAAATCAGATCAATCTTGCCTATTCGAAACTCGACCGGATCAACCAGGCAAAGCTGCAACTGCTGATGCCGGTGGTTGATTACTACCCGGTAAAGGATGCTTTTTATACCCGGGTTACAACAGAATTTGACGGAATCCAGCATGCCCAGCAGCACTATCTCGATTCTCTGGTCAAATTATATCCGAATGCCTTTGCAGTGCGGGTGGCAAAAGTTTACCAGCCTCCCTTGCTGCCCTCGTCACTGAACAAGGACGAACGGCTTAATTTTCTCAAGCAGCATTTTTTCGACAAGATTGACTTTCAGGATACAGCCCTGTTGCGCAGCATGGCCTTTGCGAACAAAGCCATTGCCTATTTGTCGCTGTACAGCAATAACCGGCTACCGCAGAAACAACTTGAAACCGAATTCATCAAGGCCGTCACCATCATGCTGAGCGTCGCATCGGTCAATGCCGAAATATTCAAGTACTGGCTCGATTACCTTGTTGGCGGGTTCGACAAATATCACCTCGACGAAGTGATCACCTATATTGCCGATAATTTCCAGGATCCTTATGCCTGTGAAGATCAGCAGCGGAAAACCGCATTGCAGAAAAAGCTCGAGACGTTCAAGAAGATTGCCATCGGGAAGATATCCCCTGATTTTGAAATCCCTGATGTAAACGGAAAACCGGTCAAATTAGCAGGAATTAATTCCGAATTTACCCTGGTTGTATTCTGGTCGACCCTATGTCCCCACTGCACTGCCATGATGCCGCGGTTAAAAGAGCTTTATGAAAAGCAAAAAATAAAACGGTTTGAGGTAGTAGCCGTCTCCATCGATACCAGCCGGACGGCCTGGACCGGATTTTTGAAAGAGGAAAAGCTGAACTGGATCAATGTGTCTGATCTGAAGGGTTTTGGAGGTAAATCGGCCGATGATTTCAATATCTATGCCACCCCCACCATTTTCCTACTCGACCGGGACAAAAAAATCCTTTCAAAACCCATTTCGCTCCGGGAGCTGGAAGAGGCTTTGCGGGAGCATAAACTCATTCAATAAATCGAAGGATTTCTTACCTTTGCACTTTTTTCGGGGCAAACCCGGCATGATTAACTTATAGTTGCCGCGCACATGTACGAATATATCCAGGGAAGGCTGGTCGAGAAGAACCCTGCCTATGCGGTCGTTGAGACCAATGGTATCGGATACCTGCTGAATATTTCCATCCATACCTATTCACTGCTTCGTGAAGATGAAAAATGCACCCTTTACACCCATCTTGTAGTTCGTGAAGACGACCTTTTGCTTTATGGTTTTGCAGAGGTTTCCGAACGCGAACTTTTCCGCCAGCTTATCAGCGTTTCGGGAGTGGGGGTGAATACGGCACGGATCATCCTCTCCTCCTTGTCGCCGGATGAGGTGATCGTAGCCATCGCCGAAGGAAATGCCCCTCAACTTCAGCGAATTAAGGGAATCGGGGCAAAAACTGCACAACGCATCATCATCGACTTGAAAGACAAGGTTCCCAGGGAGCTGATTCCCCATGAAAAATCCAGATTTCTGCACAATACAAAGAAGGAAGAAGCGTTATCTGGATTGATCATTCTGGGCTTCCCAAAGATGCTTGCCGATAAAGCATTGACCAAGATCATCGAAACGGAAGGAACAGGCTTGACAGTGGAACAACTGATCAAACACGCCCTCAAGGTTTTGTAGCGTTCAGGTTCCGGAGTTTAATTCACCTTGTAGCATTTAGTGAAGAAACGCATTTTATACTGTCTTATCTGCCTGGCCGTCCTGGTTGCCGCACGTATCCCGGTTTATTCCGGCGAAACAGAGGGTAATTTTGGACTGAGCCGGCTTAACGATTTTCCCCCCGACACTACCGTCAGTGGAGATTCGACTACATTACGCTATCCGTTTAACGAGGAGAATGTGATGCCGGGATCAGGGCAGGAACACAGCATGTACCTCAAGAATCCTGCGAATCTTAAAACCATCGTCGAATATGACCCCGTAACCCGTCAATATTACTACTCCTACAAAATCGGCCAGACGAGTTACCGCATCCCAACAACCCTGTCATTCGATGAGTTTCAGAACCAGGACCTCCAGACCATGATCAATAATTACTGGAAGGAGCGTTCCGAGGCTGCCAGCATGGATAATGCCCAGGGATTGATCCCTAAGATCCATATCCCCGGGAAGGTCTTTGAAACTATCTTTGGAAATAATACCGTGGATATCCGCCCACAGGGATCTGCTGAAATAATCTTTGGGATCGTGTCGAACCGCCGCGACGATCCCATGCTGAACACACGCCAGCGCCGGCAGACAAACTTCGATTTCGACGAAAAGATCCAGATGAACGTCATCGCCAAGATCGGCGACAAGATTGAATTCAAGGTCAACTACAACACCGAAGCTACCTTCGATTTCGAGAATAAGCTGAAGCTGAAGTATGAAGGCAAGGAGGATGATATCATTCAACTCATCGAAGCCGGCGATGTGAATATGCCGTTGAATACCTCCCTGATCCGCGGGACGGAGAGTCTTTTCGGTATCAAAACGAAGCTCCGGTTTGGCCGGGTTACCGTTACTGCGATCTACTCACAGCAGAAGAGTGAGACAAAGAATATCACCGTCCAGGGAAATGCGCAAACCACTGAGTTCAGGATCAGGGCCGATGAATATGAAGAAAACAAACATTTTTTCCTGGCCCAGAATTTCCGTGATACCTATAAGGAGTCGTTGAAAAAATTGCCCGTGATCACCTCCAATGTGAACATTCTCAAGATTGAAGTCTGGGTTACCAACATTGGCGCTGCAGTAACTGAAAACCGGAATGTGGTGGCTTTCATGGATCTCGGTGAATACAATCCTTACAATACCCGCCTGTTTACAGGTGATCCCGGAAGGAAATACCCATCCAACAATTCCAACGACCTTTTCCAGGTGATCATGCCTACACCCGGTGATACGGCCATGGTGCGGAATGTCAACAAGGTTTCAGGTTACCTTAAAGGGGCTCCATTTTATATGGTTTCCGGAGAGGATTTCGAAAAGGTGGAAAGTGCGCGTAAATTGCTGCCATCAGAATATACCTTTAACCCGAAGCTGGGTTTTATCTCATTGAACACGGTGCTCAACAGCGATCAAACCCTCGCGGTCGCCTACCAGTACCAGGTGGTGGGAGATACAGCCGTTCACCAGGTCGGTGAATTTTCGGACCAGGGGATAAACTCACCCAATAGTTTGATCCTGAAATTATTAAAAAGCACTTCGCTCAATGTGAAGGTCCCAACCTGGAAACTGATGATGAAAAACGTGTATGCCCTGGGCGCATACCAGCTGCAGGCAAGCGACTTCACACTCAATGTGCTCTATTCGGGAAATTCAAACGGTGTTCCAACGGCTTATATCACCGAGGGCCGCATCAAGGGAACTCCGCTGCTCAGGGTGCTGAATTTTGATAATCTCAATCAGCAATTCAACCCACCGGGTGATGGCATGTTCGACTTTATGGACCAGGCTGCGACGCAGGGAGGTACCATCCAGGCCTCGAACGGACGGATCTTCTTCACGGTACTTGAACCTTTCGGCCAGGACCTGCGTGATTCAATATTTGATCCTGCTGATCCTAAGGGATCACTGGAACTGGCAAACAAATACTGCTTCGACTCATTGTATGCTATGACAAAGAGCATGGCGCGGCAGTACCCCGATAAAAATAAATTTGTGCTTGATGGATTTTACAAATCAGCGGCAGGTTCCGAAATTTCGCTCAATGCGCTGAATGTTCCTGCCGGATCAGTACGGGTTACAGCCGGCGGTGTTCAGCTGATGGAGAATGTTGATTATACGGTTGACTATACGCTGGGCCGTGTCCGGATCATCAACGAAGGCATCATGTCATCTGGCACACCCATCAACATCTCCCTTGAAAGCAATGAGATGTTCAATGTGCAAACCAAGCGGCTGATGGGCGCCCACATCGATTATAAGGTCAACAAGGACTTCATTGTCGGGGCAACGGTGTTAAACCTGAATGAACGGCCACTTACCCAGAAGGTGAACTATGGTGATGAACCGATTTCGAACACAGTATGGGGACTCAACCTTTCGTATCGGACACAGTCGCGGCTGATCACGCGTTTTATTGATGCATTGCCTCTTATTTCCACCAAAGCTCAGTCGTCCATAGCGGTCGACGCCGAGTTCGCCCATTTCATCCCTGGGCATTCCAAGGCCATTGGGGCAGCCGGAACCACCTATATCGACGACTTTGAAGGAGCCAAGTCAACCATCGATCTGAAAAATATCGGCACCTGGTTTATGGCCAGCACCCCCCAGGGACAACCGACCAATGGAATGTTCCCTGAAGCTGGATCCGGCACGGGCCTCTTGTATGGTTTTAACCGTGCCAAACTGGCCTGGTACATTGTTGACCCGCTGTTTTACGATAAGAATACGAGCCTGATACCACCCAATGTATCTAATCAGGAGTTGTCGAATCAATATGTGCGCCAGGTATGGGAAACTGAAATATTTCCCAACAAGCAACCACTAAACGGCGTGCCTGTAAACATGGCCGTACTGAACCTGGCTTACTATCCTTCGGAATTGGGTCCTTACAACTATGATGTAACCCCAACCGCCTATTCCAAGGGATTGAACGAAGATGGCACACTGGCGAATCCTGAAACCCGCTGGGGAGGGGTGATGCGGAAAATCGAGACCACCGATTTCGAGGCGACGAACATCCAGTATATCGAATTCTGGATGATGGATCCTTTTGTTTATGACACGACGAATACCGGACAGCTCTATTTTAACCTGGGGGATATATCCGAGGATATTCTGCGCGATGGCCGAAAGAGTTTCGAAAATGGACTGCCGATCAATGAACTGGCAGCAGGGGTAGATACCACCATCTGGGGCCGGGTTCCACAGCTTCAGGCACTGGTTGATGCCTTCGACTACAATGCAGCCTCCCGTCCGTTCCAGGATGTTGGTTACGACGGATTGCGCAACCAGGATGAACTTTCGTTTTTTGATACCAACTATCTTGTCAAAGTCAGAAATGCTTTTGGGCAGGGTTCAGGGGCCTATAAAAATGCCTCCGTTGACCCTTCATCGGATGATTTTCATTATTTCCGCGGAACCGATTATGATAATGATCCCTATTTCAGCAGCATTTTGAACCGTTACAAGAAGTACAACGGCCCCGATGGCAACAGTCCCAACGCGGAACAGTCGCCGGAAAATTATCCCACCACGGCCACAACCCTGCCCAATGTGGAGGATATCAACAAGGACAACACCCTGAGTGAGGCGGAACGCTACTTCCAGTATGTGGTTCAGCTGCGGCGCGATCAGATGAAACCGGGGATGAATTACATCACCAACGTGTATCGTGCCACCGACATCCCCCTTGCCGACGGAACACGCGGAGCAGTTAACTGGTACCAGTTTAAAATCCCCATCCACACACCCGATCAGGTTGTCGGGAATATCAGCGATTTTAACTCGATCAGGTTCATGCGTATGTTCTTTAAGAACGTACAGCGCCCGATGGTTTGCCGGTTTGCGACATTGGAGCTCACCCGTGGTGAATGGCGCAAATACGCCTACAGCTTGCTCTCGCCGGGTGAATATATTCCCGAAGCTCAGCAGAACCAGACCCAGTTCGACATCGCGACTGTAAGCATTGAAGAGAACGGGAGCAAGGAACCCATCCCGTATGTTATTCCTCCCGGCATCGAGCGTGAAACCAACTGGGGATCAACGAACATGCAGAAGCTGAATGAACAGTCGATGTCGTTCAAGGTATGCAACCTGGTCGATGGTGATGCCAGGGCCGCTTATAAAACGACTGATTTTGACTTTCGCCAGTTCAAGCGGTTGAAAATGTTCGTTCATGCGGAACAATCGATCCGTACACAAAATTTGAAAACCGGCGACCTGACCATTGTAATGCGCCTCGGATCGGATTTTACGGATAATTATTACGAATATGAAATCCCGCTGAACTTTACGCCCTGGGGCACCAGGATTGATAATCCCGACGCCATCTGGCCCGAAAGCAATGCCTTCGACATCGAACTTGAACGGCTGGTCCAGGTAAAATACAACCGCCTGGTTGCCATGCGCGATAAGGGAATGGAACTGACGGCTGCCACCCCCTATTCGGAGTTTGACGGCAATAACCGGATCACGGTGGTTGGCTCTCCGACCATCAGCGATGTGCGGGCCATTATGATCGGAATCAGGAACCCAAAGAAGAGTTCACAATCCCCGGATGATGACGGACAGTCGAAATGCGCCGAGATCTGGGTCGACGAACTCAGGCTCTCCGATTTCAACAACGATATGGGGTGGGCGGCTACAGCAAGGGTTGCAGTGGAGTTGGCCGACCTTGGACGTGTACAGTTCACAGGTTCTTATGGGAGTAATAATTTCGGCTCCATTGAGCAAAAGCAAACCGAACGCATGATGGAGTCGATCCTTACCTTCGGATTCGATACCGATCTCGAGCTGGGCAAGTTCCTTCCTGCCAAATCCGGGGTCAGGATCCCCATGCATTACGATTATTCCATGCAGCTAAACAGTCCGAAATATGACCCGCTCAATCCTGACCTTTATCTCAAGGATGTGATCAATGCCTACGACTCCAAGAACCAGAAAGATTCGATCAAGAACCTTACCCAGGGCTACACTCAACGCAAGAATTTTAACCTCATGAATGTGCGGAAGGATCGTACCTCTGATAAAAAACCAAGGATATACGACGTTGAAAACTTCAATGTCAGCTATGCCTATTCTGAAATTTACCACCGGGATGTGGATGTGGAATATGATCTTAAAAAGCGCTACACCGGGGGTTTGGGTTACAATTACGCGGCGCAGCCAAAGAATGTGCTGCCCTTTCAGCGGGTCAAAGGATTGAACAGTTCAAAGGCATTTACCCTGATCAAAGATTTCAACTTCTATTACCTGCCTAAATCCTTTGCCTTCAGAACGGATATGAACCGGGAATTTAACCAGCGCAAGTTCCGTAACAAGAGCCGGGCAATTGTCCCCATGGAGACATTTTATATTAAACGCTGGGACTGGACACGCTCATATGATCTGAAATATGATTTTTCCCGTTCGGTGCGGTTGAGCCTCATTGCCAATACCAACGCATTTGTCAACGAGCCCCCAGGAGTTATCGACCGTTCGAACCGCGACCAGGTGTGGGGTGAAATATTCTCATTCGGGACCATGAACAACTATTCCCAGGCTTTTAATGCCACCTGGGATGTGCCGGTTGCCAAGATTCCTTACCTTGATTTCATTACCGTCAATCTTGGCTACCAGGCAACGTACCGCTGGAACGCTTCGCCGCTCTCCATCAAGGCCCAGTATGGAAATTCAATTGAAAATGCAGTCACCACATCGATCAATGGCGGCCTGAACATGGTCACCCTTTACAACAAAATACCCTACCTGAAGAAAATCAACCAGAATACAATGGCGAGTTCCAGAACAGCCAAGCCACCTGCGCCCAAAGCTCCAAAGGATAAAAACCTTGCCAAACAAGATAGTCTGAAGCTTGAAAAAACAGGGCCGAGTGTGGGGAAGATCATACTTGACGGGACGTTACGGTTCCTGATGGGAATTCGTACAGCGCGGTTCACCTACACACAGGGATCGGGAACCCTTCTTCCGGGCTTCAAACCGGAACCCATCGCACTGGGGAACAACTGGAATTCGAATGCGCCGGGACTTGGTTTCGTATTTGGCGACCAGCACGACATACGGCCCAAGGCCACCGCGAATGGCTGGATTACGGCCGATACCATGCTGAATAACCCCTATGCGAACAAATTCAACGAGAATCTGAATGTGACCATCAGCATCGAACCGATCAGGGATTTGCGCATTGAAATGGTCGCCAACCGGCAATACTCCAGAACGCACCAGGAATATTACAAGGCCAATGCCGCCGGTGAATTCAGCACCTATTCACCCATGGACCAGGGAAGCTTTTCCATGTCGTACATCATGATAGGAACCTCCTTTGCCAGCGACGATGAATTTGGAAAATCACCGGTATTTGAAAGAATGAAGGAATACAGGAAACAGATCGCCATGCGCTATGGCTTGCAAAATCCGAATTCCACAGGATATAATGATTCCACAGGATTCCCGGTCGGGTATGGACCCACGGACCAGGAGGTGCTGGTTACTTCATTCCTGTCGGCCTATTCAAACAAGGATCCGGAAAAAATCAATCTCACCGCTTTCCCAAGGATTCCTTTGCCGAACTGGCGCATCACCTACGACGGACTGGCAAAGCTTAGAATTTTCAAGACATTCCTGCGCACCCTTACCCTCACCCATGCCTATTTGTCGACCTACAATGTAGGCAGTTTCAATTCGAATATCCTTTACCGGGAACTGAATGGAATGCCTTCACAGATTGACGATGCAGGTAATTTTTATCCCGAGGCGCAAATATCAGTAGTGTCATTAACGGAACAATTCAACCCGCTGCTCAAAATCGACATGGGCTTTCTCAACAGTTTGCTGGCAAGCGTTGAATTTCGCCGGGCGAGAAACATATCCTTCAGTTTTTCCAACAATCAGCTCACTGAAATTTCCAGCAGTGAATTTATCATCGGGATGGGTTACCGGTTAAAGGGAATCCGTTTCAACCTGTCGGGGGTGCTTGGAGGAGGTAAGAAGACAAAAACCAACAGTGACCTGAATCTGAAACTCGACCTGTCGGTACGCAAGAACAAAACCGTGCTGCGCCGTGTTGACCAGGATATCAACCAGATCTCGGTTGGACAGCAGGTATTCTCACTGAACTTCTCAGCCGATTACAACCTCAGTGCACGGTTCAATGTCCGGTTCTATTTCGATAAGGTGATCAATACACCCTATGTTTCCAACCAGTATCGTACTTCCAATACAAGAGGCGGTATCGCACTTCGATTCACCCTGGCACAATAGAAGGTACTTGAAGCGATATCGCACTGTGGATTACCTTGGCTCAATAGCAGACCCTGACACATGGCTGATTAAACTTCAATTGATGCGTCCACTCCGGAAAGGCA